>OIFU01000022.1_pt1 | contig 224961 bp, 211 predicted proteins | sample 1582141 | NCBI WGS metagenome assembly OIFU01 (sample SAMN07501047, study PRJEB24779) | human gut metagenome | isolation source: stool | host: human infant | place: USA: Pittsburgh, PA
CCTGGTAGTTCAGTTGGTTAGAATGCCAGCCTGTCACGCTGGAGGTCGAGGGTTCGAGCCCCTTCCAGGTCGCCAAATTAAATAAGCGGGAATAGTTCAGTGGTAGAGCGCAACCTTGCCAAGGTTGAAGTCGCGAGTTCGAATCTCGTTTCCCGCTCCATAATAACTTGGGTGCATAGCTCAGCTGGATAGAGCAACGCCCTTCTAAGGCGTGTGTCCGGGGTTCGAATCCCTGTGCGCTCATTAAGAAAAGTTTACTATAAATTATAGTAAACTTTTATATTGTTTAAAAAGACACAGGAAACATGTATATTACCTGTGTCTTTTTATTTATAAACTTTAAACTATGTAAAAATTACAGTATATTCTAATAGAGTTACAGTATATTCATTAATATTGTAAACATACGGAGGGTAATGTATAATAGTCTACAAGATGTTTATGAAGGCATCAGTTAAATATAACTAATTAGTAAGAGTTATATACATTATATTGTATACTTTATGGTATTTATATATTGAAATAACTTATGAAATTATTTATAAAGAGATTCATGAGCATATTTTTGTCTAAACAATAAGTATAAGAAATTATAAAAAATTAGAGACTATAGTGAATTTACAATTTAATGTAATATTTATAAGTTATACTAAATAAATTATTATACTGTGAAATGGATATATAACTTTAGGTATTGTGTATTATTTTCACTGTAGGAGATTATATCTAGTTATACATAATAAGTTTTAATGATAGTTTATAGTAAGATATTAAAATAAATTTATCTAATCTAGATATGAAATAAGTTATTACTTTAATATAAAAATGAATCTAATGGAATAATATTGATGATAAGTAATATTTAGATTTTGTATTTGTTTATAGTTAATAAGTGGATTATAGAATTTATAATAATTAATATATATTAAACAAAGATATATTAAGATATTTTAGAACATAAAACTGAATTAAGGCGCGAGTACTATTTTGTATTCGCGCCTTGATGGTTTGAGTTATTTGAGTAAAAACTAACTTTAATAAGAAATATGTATTTATTAAGTTGATATTTTTAATGTGTTTAGAGATTATTTAACAATCTCCAAATATAAAACTAGAATTATTTACATAAAAGTTAAATAGTTTGTATAGAGTTAGATTTATATAGTATAATACTTAGTGTAAATAATTAAGAAGTTATCAAACAGGAGGATAAAACTGTGTTAGATATAAATTCTTTTTTAAATGGATTTTTTAATATAATATTAAGAATGAGTATATATGATTTAATTGACATATCTATAGTAGCGTATATTTTTTACAAAATATTTATGTTTATAAAAGATACAAGAGCAGAACAAGTGTTTAAAGGTATAATATTTCTTTTATTAGCAACTCAACTTAGTAACACCTTTAAATTGCATACCGTTTATTGGATATCTCTTAAAGCTTTAGATTATGGAGTTATAGCTGCTCTTATAATTTTTCAACCAGAATTTAGAGCAGGACTTGAACATATAGGAAGAGCAAAGTTTAATTTATTTGGAAAGAATGTAAATACTTCTGAAGAAACTCTCAATAGAAATATAGAAGAAATTGTAGAAGCTTTATATTCACTTTCTAGACAAAAAATAGGAGCTCTTATCATAATGGAGAGAGAAACTAGAATAAGTGATATAATAAATACAGGAACTATTATTGATGCTGAAATTTCTAGGCAACTATTAATAAATATATTTATACCAAATACACCATTACACGATGGAGCTGTTGTAATTAGAGATTCTAAGGTAAAAGCAGCTGCATGTTTTTTGCCATTGACAGAAAGTAAGGATTTAAGTAAAGATTTGGGCACTAGACATAGAGCAGGAATAGGGGTAAGTGAGGTGTCTGACTGTATAACTTTGATTGTATCAGAGGAAACAGGTGGCGTATCAATTGCTAAAGCAGGTAAGTTATATAGAGATATTTCTAGAGAAAGAATGATGAATATATTACGTAGTAATTTAAAAACAAATACAGAAACAAGAAGTTTTTTCAAAGGTGGTATATTTAAATGATAAATAGACTAAAAAATAATACCAAAATAAAAATAATATCATTTTTAAGTGCAATTGCATTATGGATGTATGTTATGGCTGTAGTTGACCCTGAAGAAACTAAAGGGTTTGAAGATATACCTGTATCTATAAGTAATATGAGTGATTTAAAGGATAAAAATCTTGTTATATATCCAGACGAAAAATTAACAGCAGATGTATATATAAAAGGTAGTTTATCAAAGGTACAAAGTGTTAAAAAAGAAGATATACATGTATATGGAACCATTGAAGACCCAATACAAGGACAGAAGGAAGTATATTTAAAAGCAAATATTCCTCAAGGTGTTACTCTAGAATTTAAGCATGATGTTTTAGTAGTAAATCTTGAAAAAAACATAAAAGAAAAAAGAGATATAAAGGTAGAAGTAAGTGGAAATTCAAAAAGAAATATAAATAAAATTGAACTTAGTAAGGAATTTGTCGATGTATCAGGTCCAAGAACTCTAGTTAAAGAAGTCAAAAGTGTAAGAGCTAATCTAGATGTTGGTAATGAGACAGATGATTTTTCTAAAAAATTGCAATTAATACCATTAAATAGTGATGGAACTAAGGTTGAAGGAGTAACATTAAGTTCATCCTTTGTGACTGCAAAGATAGAGCTATTGAAGGAAAAAATTGTCCCAATAAGAGTAAGTCTAAATGATAATAAAGATAATGATGTACTGAAAAACTATAAATTAAGTAAGGAACAAGTTACAATAAAAGGAAAGAAAGAAGATATAGACAAAATAAGTTATATTAAGACAAAACCTATTGACTTAGCTGATTTGGCTAATGGTGAAGAAAAAGAAGTTAGCTTAGAAATTCCAGAGGGTATAACTCTTGAGGATAGCTCTATAACAATTAAATTAAATGATACAAAACAATTGAGTGCAGAATTTTTATATAATGCGGGAGATATTGAATTAAGAAATATCCCAACAAATATGGATAATCCAAATGTAATTTCTGATGTAGATATAAAAGTTGTTGTAGAGTCAACGGAGGATTTGAGTAAGTTAAATAAAAAAGATATTTCATTATATATTGATTTATCACAAGGCCCTGAGGAAGATAGTAAATATAAAATAAAATATGAAACAACATATCAATTTAAAAAAATAAATATAGAACCTAATATTGTTGAAGTGGAATGAACAAATATTTCGAATATTTAGTTGTTACAAGATGCGACAAAAAAACCTATAAAATTAAGTTTGTTAATTTTATGTTTTTGTTGCATCTTGTTTATTTTAGTTATATTATAAAATAAGGACAATGAGATATTTGTTAAATCTAAAAAGCGCTAGATATATGAAAAAAGACTGATAAATAGATTTAAATAAATATTTTGAATTAAATATTTCAATTATCTCTAGGAAAACGTTGCTGAACGAGTTATAATTTAATTGAGATATAAAAAGTTCTATTTCAAAAAATTCAAGATGAGGTGGAAATGCATGAGAAGTTTTGAAGAAGTAATTAAGTTTGCAAAAGAAAGAGGACCTAAAACTATATCAGTAGCATGTTGCCAAGATAAAGAAGTTTTAATGGCAGTTGAAATGGCTAGAAAAGAAAAAATAGCAAATGCCATTTTAGTAGGAGATATAGAAAAGACTAAAGAAATTGCAAAAAGCATAGACATGGATATCGAAAATTATGAACTGATAGATATAAAAGATTTAGCAGAAGCATCTCTAAAATCTGTTGAATTAGTTTCACAAGGAAAAGCCGACATGGTAATGAAAGGCTTAGTAGACACATCAATAATACTAAAAGCAGTTTTAAATAAAGAAGTAGGTCTTAGAACTGGAAATGTATTAAGTCACGTAGCAGTATTTGATGTAGAGGGATATGATAGATTATTTTTCGTAACTGACGCAGCTATGAACTTAGCTCCTGATACAAATACTAAAAAGCAAATCATAGAAAATGCTTGCACAGTAGCACATTCATTAGATATAAGTGAACCAAAAGTTGCTGCAATATGCGCAAAAGAAAAAGTAAATCCAAAAATGAAAGATACAGTTGAAGCTAAAGAACTAGAAGAAATGTATGAAAGAGGAGAAATCAAAGGTTGTATGGTTGGTGGACCTTTTGCAATTGATAATGCAGTATCTTTAGAAGCAGCTAAACATAAAGGTATAAATCATCCTGTAGCAGGAAGAGCTGATATATTATTAGCCCCAGATATTGAAGGTGGTAACATATTATATAAAGCTTTGGTATTCTTCTCAAAATCAAAAAATGCAGGAGTTATAGTTGGGGCTAAAGCACCAATAATATTAACTTCTAGAGCAGACAGTGAAGAAACTAAACTAAACTCAATAGCTTTAGGTGTTTTAATGGCAGCAAAGGCATAATTTTAAGGGGGAAATAGGCAAATGAGCAAAATATTTAAAATCTTAACAATAAATCCTGGTTCGACATCAACTAAAATAGCTGTATTTGATAATGAGGATTTAGTATTTGAAAAAACTTTAAGACATTCTTCAGAAGAAATAGGAAAATATGAGAAGGTGTCTGACCAATTTGAATTTCGTAAACAAGTAATAGAAGAAGCTCTAAAAGAAGGTGGAGTAAAAACATCTGAATTAGATGCTGTAGTAGGTAGAGGAGGACTTCTTAAACCTATAAAAGGTGGTACTTATTCAGTAAGTGCTGCTATGATTGAAGATTTAAAAGTGGGAGTTTTAGGAGAACACGCTTCAAACCTAGGTGGAATAATAGCAAAACAAATAGGTGAAGAAGTAAATGTTCCTTCATACATAGTAGACCCTGTTGTTGTAGATGAATTAGAAGATGTTGCTAGAATTTCTGGTATGCCTGAAATAAGTAGAGCAAGTGTAGTACATGCTTTAAATCAAAAGGCAATAGCAAGAAGATATGCTAGAGAAATAAACAAGAAATATGAAGATATAAATCTTATAGTTGCACATATGGGTGGAGGAGTTTCTGTTGGAGCTCATAAAAATGGTAAAATAGTAGATGTTGCAAACGCATTAGATGGAGAAGGACCTTTCTCTCCAGAAAGAAGTGGTGGACTACCAGTAGGTGCATTAGTAAAAATGTGCTTTAGTGGAAAATATACTCAAGATGAAATTAAAAAGAAAATAAAAGGTAATGGCGGATTAGTTGCATACTTAAACACTAATGATGCTAGAGAAGTTGAAGAAAGAATTGAAGCTGGTGATGAAAAAGCTAAATTAGTATATGAAGCTATGGCATATCAAATCTCTAAAGAAATAGGAGCTAGTGCTGCAGTTCTTAAGGGAGATGTAAAAGCAATATTATTAACTGGTGGAATCGCATATTCAAAAATGTTTACAGAAATGATTGCAGATAGAGTTAAATTTATAGCAGATGTAAAAGTTTATCCAGGTGAAGATGAAATGATTGCATTAGCTCAAGGTGGACTTAGAGTTTTAACTGGTGAAGAAGAGGCTCAAGTTTATGATAACTAATGATAAAAGAATAAGAATCATAACTGGTCACTATGGAAGTGGTAAAAGTGAATTTGCGATGAACTATGTTGTTAAGTTAAGAGATATGGTTTCTGGCAAAGTTGCTATAGCCGATTTAGATGTGGTAAATGTATACTTTAGAACTAGAGAAAAGAAAGAGTTAATGAAATCCTTAGGTATACAACCAATAGATAGCTCAATTAATGCTCCAACATTAGATTTACCAGCAGTATCAGCAGAGGTAATGTCTCCTATGGTAGACCATTCATACAATTCTGTTATAGATTTAGGTGGAGATAATGTAGGTGCTAGGGTTATAGGAAGATTTAGTCATTTGTTAAAAGAAGGCGATTATGATATGCTTTTTGTAATAAATGCAAATAGGGAGAAAACTCAAACTTCTGAAGAAGTTATCCAATATATAAAAGAAATAGAAAAATCTTCTAAATTAAAGGTAACAGGTCTAATTAATAATACTCATCTTATTAGGTTTACTACTATTGATGATGTTTTAAGAGGTCAGAAAGTTGCAAAAGAAGTTTCTGAAAAATGTAATATACCGATAAGATATGTTGCATGTTTAGAAAATCTTGTTGAACAGTTACCAAAAGATTTAGAAGGAGAAATTTTTCCTATAAAATTATATATGAGAGAAGACTGGATGTAGTTTGAGCTCAAATATATAGAAAGTTTAAGGAGGCTTAGGTAAATGGCTAAAGGAAAAGTATCTTTTAATCAAGAACGTTGTAAAGGTTGTGGATTGTGTGTTGAAGCATGTCCAGTAAAAATCATACAATTAGACTCAAATGTAATAAACAAAAAAGGGTATAACCCAGCAACTGTTTTTGAAATGGAAAAATGCATAGGATGTGCAAGTTGTGCAACTATGTGTCCAGATGTAGTTATAACAGTAGAAAGAGATTAATTTAATTAATATTTAAGGGGGAATTTTAATGGCTAAGATACTTATGAAAGGTAACGAAGCATTTGGAAAAGCAGCTATAGAAGCTGGTTGCAAATATTTCTTCGGTTACCCAATAACTCCACAAAGTGAATTACCAGAATATTTATCAAGAGAGTTACCTAAAATAGGTGGAGCGTTCGTTCAAGCTGAATCAGAAGTTTCTGCGATAAACATGGTTTATGGTGGAGCAGGTGCAGGAGCAAGAGTTATGACTTCTTCATCTTCACCAGGAGTTGCTTTAAAGCAAGAAGGTATAACATATGCAGTAGGAGCAGAAGTTCCTTGTGTTGTACTTAATGTAATGAGAGGTGGTCCAGGACTTGGAAGTATACAACCTTCACAAGCTGACTACTTTATGTCTACAAGAGGTGGAGGAAATGGAGACTACAGAACTCCAGTATTCGCACCAGCTACAGTTCAAGAAGCTGTTGATATGATAATGGAAGCTTTTGACGTTGCAGATTATTACAGATCACCAGTTATGGTAGTTGCAGATGGTATGATAGGTCAAATGATGGAGCCAGTTGAATTTAGAGCTCCTGAGAAGAAAAGAGAATTGCCTCCTAAAGATTGGGCAACTGTTGGAACTAAAGGAAAAAGAAAACCTAATGTAATAAACTCTCTATACTTAGAGCCAGAAGTACTAGAAGACCATTGTTGGCATTTACAAGAAAAATTTGATGCAATGGAAAAGAATGAAGTACAATACGAAATGTACAAAACAGAAGATGCTGAATTTGTATTTGCAGCTTATGGAACTACTTCAAGAGTAGTAAAAAGCGCAATTGATATATTAAGAGAAGAAGGAATAAAAGCAGGTCTTATAAGACCTAAAGTATTATGGCCATTCCCATTCGAAGCATTCAACCAAATTCCTAATGCTAGAAACATATTGACTGTTGAAATGAGTATGGGACAAATGGTGGAAGATGTTAAAATGGCAGTAGAAGGTAAATTACCAGTTTACTTCCATGGAAGACCAGGAGGAATGACTCCAACACCAGCAGAAATAGTTGAAAAAGCTAAAAAAATTATTGCCGGAGAATTGGTTGCAGGAGGTGCTAGATAATGGCTGTTGTATTTAAGAAAACTGAAGGATTACAAGATACTCAAACTCACTACTGTCCAGGATGTACACATGGTATAATCCATAGATTAGTTGGTGAAGTATTAGAAGAACTAGGAGTATTAGGTGATGCTGTAGGTGTTGTTCCAGTTGGATGTTCAGTTTTAGGATATAAATATTTTAACTGTGACACTCAAGAAGCTGCTCATGGTAGAGCGCCAGCTGCTGCTACAGGAATAAAAAGAGTTCATCCTGAAAATACAGTATTCACTTATCAAGGTGATGGAGACTTAGCTTCAATTGGTACTGCTGAAATAGTTCATGCAGCTGCTAGAGGAGAAAAAATAACTACTATATTTGTAAACAATACAACTTATGGTATGACTGGTGGACAAATGGCTCCAACTACATTAGTTGGACAAAGAGCTACTACTGCTCAATCAGGAAGAAATGCTGAAACTCAAGGTTATCCAATAAGAGTAAGTGAAATGTTAGCTACATTAACAGGAGCTGTATTTGTAGAAAGAGTAGCAGTTGATACTCCAGCTCATGTTAGACAAGCTAAAAAAGCTATAAAGAAAGCATTCCAAGTTCAACAAGCAGGATTAGGATTTGGAATAGTAGAAGTATTATCTACTTGTCCTACAAACTGGGGACTAGCTCCAAACGATGCTTTACAATGGTTAAGAGACAACATGATACCATACTATCCATTAGGAAATTTCAAAAATGTTGAAGTTGAGGAGGTGAAGTAAATGTCTACAGCTAGAGTAATATGTGCAGGCTTCGGAGGCCAAGGTGTTATGTCTATGGGGCAATTACTTACTTATGCAGGAATGCTAGAAGGAAAAGAAGTTTCTTGGTTACCATCTTATGGACCAGAAATGCGTGGAGGTACAGCAAACTGTGCAGTAACTGTATCTAATGAGCCAGTTGGTTCTCCACTTATAACAGATGATGCAACTGCAGCTATATTATTAAATATACCAGCATTTGAAAAATTCAAAGATGATGTTATTCCTGGTGGAAAAATAATAGTAAATAGTTCTTTAATAAAAGAAAAAGTTGATAGAACAGATGTAGATGTTTATTATATACCAGCAAATGAATTAGCAGCTGAATTAGGAAATGATAAAGTTGCTAACATGATAATGTTAGGCGCTTACTTAAAAGTATCTGATACTGTAGATATAGAATCTGTACTAGAAGCATTCAAAAAAGTTTTCGGACCTAGAAAAGAAAAATTCGTTCCATTAAACAGAGAAGCTTTACAAAAAGGTATGGATGCTACATGTTCTAAAGCAACTAACTAATAAAGAAAAAGATGTCAAAAAAAAGACAATAGAATTATTTCTATTGTCTTTTTTGCTGATAAGTATTAAAATATTTTTATGACTGAAATTAAGCCTATAATGATATTTTATGAACTATAAAAATATAATACAAATTACAAGCTTTTCAATTATGAAAGGAGAATCTTTAGTGAGAAAGTATTTTGGAACAGATGGAGTTAGAGGAGTAGCAAATACAGAACTAACATGTGATTTAGCATATAAACTTGGTAGAGCTGGTGGATTTGTCTTAGCTCAAGGAGACCACAGAGTAAAAGTAGTAGTAGGTAAGGATACTAGAATATCAGGTGATATGTTGGAAGCATCTTTAATAGCAGGACTTATGTCTGTTGGATGTGATGTTATTACTGTTGGAATAATACCAACACCTGCAGTGGCATATTTAACTAGAAAATATGGTGCTGATTGTGGTGTGGTTATATCTGCATCTCACAATCCTGTTGAATATAATGGAATCAAATTCTTTAATAAGAATGGATATAAATTAGATGATGAAATTGAATTGAAAATAGAAGAATATATAGACGATATAGACAAAATTGATTGTCTTCCAATTGGTGAAAATGTAGGAAGAAAATTACATGAACATTGTGCACAAAGAGACTATGTAGACTACCTAAAATCAATAATAAGCACTGACTTTAAGGGATTAAAAGTAGTTTTGGACTGTGCTAATGGTGCGTCATATAAAGTGGCACCAATAGTGTTTGATGAACTAGGAGCAAGTGTAATTTCAATAAATAGTTCACCAGATGGAAATAATATAAACTATAAATGTGGCTCTACACATCCAGAACAACTTCAAAGGGCTGTTTTGGAACATAATGCTGACTTAGGTCTTGCATATGATGGAGATGCTGATAGATTAATTGCAGTAAATGAAAAGGGTCAAATTGTTGATGGAGACCATATAATGATATTGAGTGCCTTAAATTTAAAGAAAAATAATAAATTGGCACAAGATACTTTGGTAGTTACAGTTATGAGTAATATAGGGTTGACAATAGCTGCTAAGGAAAATGGAATAAATTTATCTACTACAGCAGTTGGAGACAGATATGTTTTAGAAGATATGGTTAAAAATGGATATAATCTTGGTGGAGAGCAATCTGGACATATGATATTTTTAGATTACAACACTACTGGAGATGGAGTGCTTAGTTCTCTAATACTTGCAAATATAATCTTGCAAGAAAAGAAACCTTTATCAGAAATTGCATCAATAATGAGCCAATACCCACAAGTATTAGTAAATGCAACAATAAAAAATGAAAATAAGAACAAATATATGGAATATCCAGAAATAAAAACTGAGATAGAAAGAATAGAATCTATTTTAGACGGAAATGGTAGAGTTTTGATAAGACCATCAGGAACTGAGCCATTAGTTAGAGTTATGTTAGAGGGTAAAGAGGAAGGTCAAATAAAAGAATTAGCAACAAACTTAGCTAATCTTATACAAGAAAAATTATCGTAATTTAAAGGGTATTCTCAGATATAAATACTGAGGACACCTTTCTAAGCGCCAGAACTTAGTTATAGACATAATTATTGAGTAATATAGGAACTAAGTTGACGAGGTCAGAGTTAATCGAATTGTCGGCGGATGCTCTGCGGTGTGTTTACCATCGAAAGACTTCTTTAAATAATAGGAGCAATCCTATGGACAAAGGGAAGCCAAAGTAAACTTATATGACCTAACTCTTAAAATATATAAATAATATTTTTAGGAGGACACAAATAATGTGTGGAATAGTTGGATATTTAGGAAGTAGAAAGGCAGCAGAAGTTATAGTAGAAGGGCTTTCTAAGCTAGAGTACAGAGGTTATGACTCAGCAGGAGTAGCAGTTAATAGTTCTAATGAAAAAGAACTTAATATTAGAAAGTTTAAAGGTAGACTTTCTGTACTTGCAGAAGACTTAGAAAAGAATCCTATTGATGGAAATTTAGGTATAGGGCATACGAGATGGGCAACTCATGGAGAACCATCTGATGTAAACTCACATCCTCATTTTAATCAAGCCAAAACAATAGCAGTTGTTCATAATGGGATAATAGAAAACTATATGGAAATAAAAGAAGAATTAATTTCTGAAGGTGTTAAGTTTGAATCTCAAACAGATACAGAGGTAATAGCACATTTAGTAGATAAATACTATGAGGGTAATTTATTAGATGCTGTATACAAAACTATATCAAAATTAAGAGGAGCTTATGCATTAGGTGTTATATGTAAAGAACATGGAAATGAATTAGTTGCAGTAAGAAAAGATAGTCCTCTTGTAGTTGGTGTTGGTGAAGGTGAAAACTTTATAGCATCAGATATACCTGCATTATTAAAATATACTAGAGATGTTTATTTCTTAGAAAATGGAGAAGTAGTTCATCTAAAAGACGAAAATGTAACAGTTTATGACTCTAATAGAAATCTTGTTGAAAAAGAAGTATTTCATGTAACTTGGGATGTAGAAGCTGCGTCTAAAGGTGGATATGACTACTTTATGTCAAAAGAAATTCATGAGCAACCAACAGGAGTAAGAGAAACTTTAGAAAGAAGACTTGATGATAATGGAAATATAATTCTAGACAGTATAAATATTTCTAAAGAAGACTTAGAAAAAATAAATAAAGTTTATATAGTGGCTTGTGGAACAGCATATAATGCTGGATTACTTGGTAAGTATGCCATAGAAAAATTTGTAAATATACCAGTAATAACTGATATAGCATCAGAATTTAGATATAGCGACCCATTTGTAGATGAAAATTCATTAGTAATATTAGTTAGTCAATCTGGTGAGACAGCAGATACTCTAGCAGTATTAAGAGATTCAAAGGCTAAAGGAGCAAGAATACTTTCAATAACTAATGTTGTAGGTTCATCTATAGCAAGAGAATCAGATGATGTATTCTATACTTGGGCAGGACCTGAAGTAGCAGTTGCATCAACTAAGGCATATACTACTCAAATAACTTCTTTATACATGATAGCTTTAGACTTTGCTATCAAAAAAGGAACAATAACTAGAGAATTTTATGATAGTATGATTTCTAAGATGAAAGAAATACCATCAAAAATACAAGAAATACTAGACAATGAAGAATATATAAAAGAAGTTGCTAAAACAGTTGTTAGTTCTGAACATGCATTCTATTTAGGAAGAGGTATAGACTATAGCTTAGCAATGGAAGGTTCATTGAAATTAAAAGAGATTTCATATATACATGCAGAAGCTTTTGCAGCAGGAGAGCTAAAGCATGGAACAATAGCTTTAATAGAAAAAGGAACTCCTGTAATTGCCATAGCTACTCAAGAAAAGTTATTTGAAAAAATGGTTTCTAATATGGAAGAAGTAAGAGCAAGAGGAGCTTATGTAGTAGCAATAGCTCAAAGCCATAATAAGGATGTTGAGAAAGCTGCTGATAAAATAATCTATATACCAAATTCAGATGATATTTTATCACCAATATTAGCAGTTGTACCAATGCAATTACTTGCTTATCATGTCTCTGTACTAAGAGGATGCGATGTAGATAAGCCAAGAAATCTAGCTAAATCAGTAACAGTTGAATAAAAACAGATTAAAAATTAAATAGATAATATTTATTGAAAAGAACTCATCCTGTTATTTGTATTTTATAGGATGAGTTTTTTAGATAAATATTAAATTTGTTTTGTTTTTGCTATAATAAATTTTATAAAAAGATTGATATTAAATCATCTGTAAAATGATAAATATATAGACCATACCAGGTATAGGGAACGATAAATATAGTTCATATAAAATATAGTGAGTACTTAATAAACATATAGTCAATATCAGATAAAAAAATAATAGCTTATGAGAAAAATTAAAATACAAGGTATTAGTAACCTTGTGATAAGATAAAGTGAGTAGTTTAAAATAAGAATATAAGGAACTATTTATAAAAGAATATAATGAAGCTAATAGAGTATAAGAAAATTACTTTATTTTAGTAAAATAATTTCAAATAAAAATTTTTTTAAATTGGGAGTATAAATTATGACAAATGATTTTAAAAAAGAAAAGAAAGAAGATTATTTTGTTAATCTTAAGGCAATATCTACTGAAGTTTTACAAGAAAAAGTGCAAGATAACGCTTGGGTTATAGTTGATACTCGCTTAAATGATGCTTATAATGGCTGGAAGTTAGATGGAGTAAAAAGAGGTGGACATATAAAAGGAGCAGTAGATTTTTCTGCTAATTGGTTAAGTGTATACTCAGATAGAAAAGATGAAGTGTTAGAACAAGCATTGAAAACTAAAAGAATTGATTTAGATAAAAATATAGTATTGTATGATGCAAATGGAAAAGATGCTTTGGTTGTAGCAGATTATTTATCTAAAAAAGGATATAAATATCTATATAAATATGATATTAAACAATGGGCAGACGACGAAAATCTTCCAATGGAAAGATATAAAAATTATCAAATGATAGTTCCTGCTTTTATAATAAAAGATATATTAGATGGAAAAATTCCTGAGACATTTGAAGATTCAAAGAATATAAAAATGATTGAAGCGAGTTGGGGAGAAGAATCGTATACAAAAGGGCATATACCTACAAGTGTTCATGTAAATACTGATATTATAGAACCTCCTCCAACATGGATGCTTGATAATGATGATAACTTAACTAAGTTTGCTTTAGACTATGGATTAACAAAGGATGATACTGTAATAGTTTCAAGTAGTACACCTATGGCATCTTATAGACTAGCTGTTATATTGAGATATATAGGAGTAAAAGATGTAAGAGTTTTGAATGGTGGAACAAACTCATGGTTATCAGCAGGATATGAATTAGAATTTATTAGTAATCCAAAACATTCATGTACTAATTTTGGAGCAGATATACCAGTTAACTCACAATTAATTGTTACTACATCTGAATTAAGACAAAAACTAAAAGAAAAAAATAAGTTTATACTAGTAGATAACCGTACTTGGGATGAACATATAGGAAAAGTATCTGGATATACATATTATGATAAAAAAGGGCGTATACCAGGAGCTTTATATGGACATTCAGGTAGTGATAGTGTTTCACTAGAAGAATATCGTAATATTGATAATACAATGAGAAATAAATATGAGATTTTAGAAATGTGGGACAAGGAAAATATAGATGTGAATAAACAGCTTATATTTATGTGTGGAAGTGGATGGCGTGCTGCTGAAGTATTAACATATGCAAATGTCATAGGAGTGGAAAATACCTCCCTTTATAGTGATGGATGGATGGGCTGGAGTCTTGATAATTCAAATTTAATTGAAGTGGGAGAACACAAATAAAGTTTTTGAAAGTGCAATAGAGTTGTTTAAAACAAAGGTGTTTTTGATTTATTAGGAAGAGTGTGTAAATTGTGTATTGGGAAGTGTACTTAGGTATGTTCATTTGGAGCTATGGAAATTGATAAAAAAGTATTATCTGTTTATTTTGTTGGTAAAATATGAATAGATTATAGATTATAGATTATAGATTATAGATTATAGATTATAGATTATAGATTTAAGTATAGACTAAGTAATTTATATTACAGAAGAGAATATATAAGAATTAATGCAAGATGTATTTGATACATATAAGAAATTGGCAAGTCCAGGAGAAGGATAGAGAAAATTGAGATTGAAGAGTTTGAAAGAGATTATTAGATGAAAAATACAAAAATGTATAAAAATACATATTGAGAAAGTATATCTCTCTTAAATTTGTTAATAATTCTATTATACAGAAAAACATATTTAAGGGGGATTTTTTACTATGAAAAAAGTAAAATTAGCTATAAGCTTTTTTATATTAATGATTATAGGAATGACAATATCTTATGCAGATACAAGTATAAATACTAGATACAATAGATTAAGTAAAGCTCTTGAAATATCAGAAGCAAATTTTAAATTTTATAATGTTAAAATTAATTCTGTTATAAATCATAATTTATCAAATAAAGAATTTCATAATATTTTTATAGAAATAATTAACAATCTAAAGTTGGATAAAAAAGGAATAAATTGGAATCAAAAAGGGTCTGGCGATAAAATACAATTATGTGCTACTATAAAAGGTAGCGATAAAGAAATTTCTATAAAAGGAATAAATAAAAATAACAAAGAAAGTTACATAGTAGTTGACATATTGGATAACAAAGTATATAAACATAAAGAGGTTATTTATAGTAACGTAGAAAATGTGTTAAATAAATATTCATCTCAAGTAGATGTGTCTGCTTGTATTGTTGGAGAATACACAAAAAGGTTACAAAACAACAAATATGATGATATTTTACAAAAAATATTATATAATATGAGTGCTAAGCAAATAGATGAAGTTAAAGACGTAAACTTTTTATCTATAACAGCATATAGTAAAGTATTAAATGATTATGAATTAGAATATTTAGGGGAAAAAATTAATTTAAATATAGGAATTAAATATAATGAGGATGACGGAAAAACACTCATATATATTGCCACACCAATTATAAAATTAGATTATTAATTATGAGGAGATCAAAAAATATGGCTAAGATAATAGTAAAAAAGAGTAATCCACTTAAAGGTAGTGTTAAAATAGATGGTGCAAAAAATGCAGTTTTACCAATAATAGCAGCGACTTTATTAGCAAACGGAAAATCAACATTAAATGGAGTACCAAATTTAAGAGATGTTCATGTTATATCAGATTTATTAAGACATGTAGGAGCAGAAGTTGAATATAAAGAAAATACACTTACTGTTGATGCAAGCAATATAAAAACTTGTGAAGCTCCATATGAGCTTGTAAGAAAGATGAGAGCTTCTTTTTTGGTTATGGGACCATTGCTTGCTAGATTTAATAGTACGAAAATTTCTATGCCAGGAGGATGTGCTATAGGAACAAGACCTATAGATTTACATTTAAAAGGATTTAAAGCTTTAGGTGCAAAGATAGAAATGGACCATGGTTTTGTTGAAGCAGCAACAGAAAAGTTAGTAGGAAATAAATTATATTTAGATTTCCCATCTGTTGGAGCAACTGAAAACATAATGATGGCAGCTTCTTTAGCAGAAGGGACTACAATAATAGAGAATGCAGCAGAAGAGCCAGAAATAGTAGATTTAGCAAACTTCTTGAACGAAATGGGAGCAGATGTTAAAGGTGCAGGTACTAATACTATAAAAATAAAAGGTGTTAAAGAGTTAAAAGGAGCAGAACATAATGTAATTCCAGACAGAATAGAAGCAGCAACTTATATGGTTGCAGCAGCTATGACAAAAGGTGATATAACTGTTGAAAATGTTTTAATGGAGCATTTAAAACCAGTTGTAGCTAAATTAAGAGAAGCTGGTTGTGAAATAACAGAAATGGACAATTCTGTAAGAGTTGTAGGTCCAAAAGTATTAAAACCAATAGATATAAAAACTTTACCACATCCAGGATTTCCTACAGATGTTCAAGCACAATTTATGGCTATGCTTACTGTAGCCAATGGAACTGGTGTAGTTATAGAAACTGTTTTTGAAAACAGATTTATGCATGTTGCTGAATTTAATAGAATGGGTGCTAATATAAAAATAGATGGAAGAAGTGCGGTTGTTAATGGTGTAGATGAGCTACACGGTGCAGCAGTAAACGCTACTGATTTAAGAGCAGGGGCAGCCCTTATTTTATGCGGTCTTATAGCAGAAGGAGAAACTCAAATAGGAGAAATATACCATATCCAAAGAGGTTATGTTGATATAGATAAGAAGATAACAGCTCTAGGTGGTCAAATCGAAATAGTAGAAGATTAATAATTGGTTTATAGAAGAAAGTTATAAATTAATAGGGTTGTTCATATACTTAAATACAAGGTTTTAAAAGCTAAGGAGGAGAGTATATGAAGAACCCATTGGTTGTTTTGTTAGGATTTGTGACTTGCTCTGTGTTAGTTCCATCACTTATAACTTTAGTTTCTTATAAAAATGTAGAATTAACTGAAAAACCAGAGAGCCCAGTATCTATAAACAAAACTATTAAAAAAAGTGATATTGAAGACAAAGGTAATAAAGAAGAAAAAAATACAGTGAACTATGAAACTGTAAATAAAAAAGCACCAATTATCAATGTATATAATCATATAACAGGGAAAACCGAAAAGATGGACATGGAGAACTATTTATGTGGAGTACTAGCTGGTGAGATGTCTTCAGAGTTTGATATAGAAGCTTTAAAAGCTCAATCTGTAGCAGCTAGAACATATGTAGTATATAAACAAGAACATGGTAAATCTAGTAAACATAAAAATGCAGTAGTATGTACTGATTATAAACATTGTCAAGAATATAAGAGTTATGATACTCTTAAAAAATTAAATGGTGAAGAATGGATTAAGAATAAATATTCCAAAATCCAAGAAGCAGTTAGAGGAACTAAAGGTCAAATAATAACTTATAATGATAAGGCGATACTTCCTCTTTATTTTTCTACATCTTCAGGAAAAACAGAAAATAGTGAAGAAGTATTTTCTGCAAAATATCCTTATTTAAAGTCTGTGGAAAGTCCTTATGATAAGTATTCCCCTAAATTTGCGTCAACACTTAAAATAAGTAACACAGATTTTGTTAAAAGTCTTAGAAGGGCATATAGCACTATTGTGATAGATGTGAATAATTTAAGTAAACAAGTTTCAATAACTAAAAGAAGTGATGCCGGAACTGTAGAAAAAATAAAATTAGGAAATAAAGAATTGACTGGAAAAGACATTAGAACTGTTTTTAAATTGAACTCTGCAAACTTTGACATAAAATTTGGAGAAGGATACATAGATTTCGTGGTAAAAGGATATGGTCATGGTGTTGGTATGAGCCAGTGGGGAGCAGAAGGAATGGCAGAAGAGGGCTATAAATATTATGATATATTATCACATTACTACACAGATACAAAAATAAAAGATATATACTAATAATTGTATAAAATGCCAAAAACACGTCAATAATCCAAATGTAGAAATATATTTGGAGGTGCAAAATGAAGAAAAAGCTGTTAGAAAAAGATGGTTTTTATTTATCTTTGTTTGTATGTGTTTGTTTATTAGCAGTAGGTGGAGTTTGGTTTACAAATAATAATGTAGATAAATTGGCTTCTAATAAAGGAATTATGGAAAATGCTAATAAAGATAGTGAAGAGGAAATACATTTAATTGAAAAAGACAAGAAAGATGCTATCCCTACTGCAACGGATTCAAAACAAAACTTAGAAAAAGCTAAGTCAAAAGAGGAAAATAAATCGAGTACAACAAAATTAAATTACATTGGAGATAAAGTAATAAGAGGATATTCAGAAAAAGAGCCTAGTTATTCTAAAACACTTGATGTTTGGGAAACTCATAAAGGTGTAGATATTAGTTGTACTAAAGGCAAAGAAGTAAAATCTCTATTAAACGGAATAGTAGTAGATGTATTTGATGATGAAGAATATGGACAATCAGTCAAAATAAAAAGTGACAATAACATTGTAGTAGTATATTCAAATCTAGATAAAAATGTTAGTGTTAAGAAAGAACAGAAGGTAACAGAAGGACAATCTCTAGGTACTGTAGGTAGTACTTCTCAAATAGAAAGTGAAGAAGGTATACATGTGCATTTAGAGGCGTATAGTGGAGAAAAATCTATAGACCCAATGAGTCTAATTAAGTAATAGTATAACAAGTTTAATCATATTTGGTTAAGCTTGTTATATTTTTTGGTGTTTTTACATATATATCATTAAAGCTATTATGTGAGGGGGGTAATCTTTGAGATCTCATATAGAGGAAAGGGCCATAGTGGTAGCAAAATATATACTTGAAAAAAACACTACAGTAAGACAAACCGCCAAGACATTTGGAGTAAGTAAAAGTACAATTCATAAGGATGTTACAGAAAGATTGAAGGAAATAAATCCATCCCTTGCCAAAGAAGTTAAAAATGTGCTGGACAAAAATAAATCAGAGAGACATATTAGAGGGGGATTAGCAACGAAATTAAAATATGAGAAGGAACATAAAAAAATGTAGGTTAAAAACCTACTTTTTTTATTGAATTAAATTATAAAAAGAAATATATTAAGTAATTATAAATAGCAAAATAATAATACTCTCAAAAGATTTATTTTCTCTTGATTAAAGCGAGATTTTTGTATATGCTTTATTATAGGAGTATTAAAATAGGCTTATAATATAATCTAATATTATAAATAAAGGAGTTGAAAAAATGGCTGGAGCTGATATAGGCATAGATTTAGGTACTGCAAATGTGCTTGTTTATGTTAGTGGTAAGGGAATCGTTTTAGAAGAACCATCTGTTGTGGCGATAGACAAAAGAACAGATTCTGTTTTAGCTGTGGGAGAAGAAGCTAAAAAGATGATAGGGAGAACACCAGGTAATATAGTCGCTATAAGACCTTTAAGAGATGGTGTAATTTCAGATTATGATGTAACTGAGAAGATGTTAAAATCTTTTATAGATAAGATAGTTGATAAAAAGGGATTTGGAAGATTTTTTATGCCAAGAATTATGGTATGTGTACCAACAGGTGTCACAGAAGTGGAAAAAAGAGCAGTAGAAGATGCTACGAGACAAGCTGGAGCTAGAGAAGTATATATCATAGAAGAACCAATAGCAGCTGCCATAGGAGCTGGTGTAGACATATCACAGCCTAATGGTAATATGATTATAGATATTGGTGGAGGTACTGTAGATATAGCTGTAATATCTCTAGGAGGAGCTGTTGTAAGTGAATCTATAAAGGTTGGTGGAGATAGATTTGATGATGCTATAGTTAAATATATGAAAAAACAACACAATCTTCTTATAGGAGAAAGAACAGCAGAGAAAATCAAGTTTGAAATAGGTTCTGCATTTAAGAGAGAAGAAGAAAAATATATGAAGATAACAGGAAGAAATTTAATTACAGGACTTCCTAGTTCTATAACTATAAATTCAACAGAAATGTTGGAAGCACTTAGAGAATGTGTTGAGCAAATAGTAGTTGCTACTCATGCTGTTTTGGAAAAAACGCCTCCTGAGTTAGCAGCAGATATAGGAGATGTCGGTATAATAATGACTGGAGGAGGTTCATTATTATATGGATTAGATAAAATAATAGAACAGAGGACAGGAATAACTGTTACAATAGCAGATGAACCATTATCTTGTGTTGCAAAAGGTACAGGAATAGCTTTAGGTTCAATAGACTTACTTGAAACTGGTGGGTCTTTCAAAAGAAAATAATTAGGAGAGTTTAGAATGTTAAATATAGATGAAATAAAAAAATTAATACCACATAGATATCCATTTTTATTAGTAGACAAGATTACAGAGCTAGAAGTTGGGAAAAGAGCTGTTGGTATAAAGAATGTAACAGTTAATGAACCATTTTTCCAAGGTCACTTTCCAGAATATCCTTTGATGCCAGGAGTACTAATAGTAGAAGCTCTAGCACAAGTATGTGGAGTGGCAATGATGTCTGTAGAGGAAAACAAAGGAAAACTAGGTGTATTTGCAGGTATAGATAAAGTTAGAATCAAGAGAGAAGTAAGACCAGGAGATACATTAACTATGGAAGTTGAAATGACAACTCTTAGAAAAAATATAGCTAAGGCAGATGCTAAGGCATATGTAGGTGAAGAACTTGTCTGTAAAGGTGAATTAATGTTTGCTTTAGTAGAAAAATAAAAACTTGAAATATAAAAGTAAAAAGGTAGATAATTTGGAGTATTTAATCAGATACTCTAAAATATCTACCTTTTTATATAAAGAATTTTATCATTTAGTTTATATTTAGATTAGGTGGATACTAATAAAGCCAAGGCTATTGTTTCAGCTAAATCTAATATAAAGCTAAGGCGTATATTATTAAATGAAAGTTTATTATTTTCATCAATTTTATCTACAATTCCTACTATAGAATAATTTCCTATTTGAGGTAGTTTTTTACCAACACCTTTTCCGGGCAGGATAGGTCCTTCTCTAATCTGTATATTACCTATGTTACTCTGCGACCCCAAGCAAGCATCTATAGCCAAGAAGTTACCTTGTATATGTGTATTTTTTATAGTATCTAAAGACTCATATATATTTAAGGCGTGAATAGGGTTATCTAGTGTACCGTAAACGGGGTATTTAAAGTTACTGTTCTTAAGTATTGTTCCAACTAAAGGGCCTAAAGTATCACCTATAGCCCTGTCTGTTCCTATGCAAACAACAATCGTATTTTCATTAATTATAGTTTTTAGAACTGAACTTAGCATCTGTATAACATCATCATCGCTGTAGTTTACTTTAGCTAAATACAATAGGAACACCCCCTTCAAAAAAATATATGAATAAAAAGCATTAAAAAGACCTAACTTTAAATTTCAGATAGATAGAAAATTTTATTTGTCTTACAAAAAAAGGAATAGAAAAAATATGACTAAAAATATTGACAAAATTTTAAAAAAATAGTAAGCTAGTAAAGTAAAACAAAACTTAAATCTTGATTACCTTATCAAGAGAGGCTGAGGGATAGGCCCTGTGAAGCCCAGCAACCACCCAAATGGGAAAAGGTGCTAATTCCTACAAGACAAAAGTCTTGAAAGATGAGGTCAGTTAATTAGTATGTAATTACGATTATTAACCTCTTCTTATAAAGGAGAGGTTTTTTTATTTTGAGTAAATTTCTAAAATTAAAAATAAGGTAAAACCTATAATAAAAATTAAGAATAAATAAGGGGGAATAAAAATGGCAAGACATTTATTTACGTCAGAATCAGTTACAGAAGGACATCCTGATAAGATATGTGACCAAATATCAGATTCAATATTAGATGCATTATTAGAAAAAGACCCACAATCTAGAGTAGCTTGTGAAACTACAGTTACTACTGGTTTAGTTTTAGTAGCAGGAGAAATAAGTACATCTGCTTATGTAGACATTCCTAAATTAGTAAGAGAAACAGTAAGAGAAATTGGATATACAAGAGCAAAATATGGATTTGATTGTGATACTTGCGCAGTTATAACTTCTATTGATGAACAATCTGGAGATATAGCTATGGGAGTTGATGAAGGTCTAGAAAGTAAGACTGGAGAAGAGATAGAAGAAGAAATAGAAAAAGTTGGAGCTGGAGACCAAGGTATAATGTTTGGATTTGCATGTAATGAGACTCCAGAATTAATGCCACTTCCGATATCTTTGGCACATAAATTATCAAGAAGACTTACAGAAGTTAGAAAAACAGGTTTAGTTGATTATTTAAGACCAGATGGAAAAACTCAAGTTACTGTTGAATATGAAGGAAGTAAAGCTGTAAGAGTACATACAGTTCTTATATCAGCTCAACATTGTGAAACAGTATCAAATGATAAAATAAGAGAAGATTTAATTAATCATGTTATTAAGGAAGTTATACCAGCAGAATTACTTGATGAAGAGACTAAAATTTATATAAATCCAACAGGAAGATTCGTTATAGGAGGACCACAAGGAGATACAGGTCTTACAGGAAGAAAAATAATAATAGATACTTATGGTGGATATTCTAGACATGGTGGAGGAGCTTTCTCAGGAAAAGACCCTACAAAAGTTGATAGATCTGCGGCTTATGCAGCTAGATATGTTGCAAAAAATATTGTTGCGGCTGGTCTTGCAGACAAATGTGAGATAGAACTTGCATATGCTATAGGTATAGCTAGACCATTATCTATATTTATAGATACTTTTGGGACAGGCAAGGTTTCAGAAGAAAAACTTGTTGAATTAGTAAATAAACACTTTGATTTAAGACCGGGAGCGATAATAAGAGACTTAGATTTAAGAAAGCCTCTTTATAAAAAGGTTGCTGCTTATGGTCACTTTGGTAGAACTGATATAGATTTACCTTGGGAAAGAACTGACAAGGTTGAGCAGTTAAGAAAAGATGCTTTAGGTGAATAATTTTTAACTAAAAAGCTGTTAGAATGTAATTTTACGATTACTTTCTAACAGCTTTTTTATTAGGAGTTAAATATTTTTAATAAATGTTAATTTATCATCATATAATGAATAAACAGTATTTAATCTGGTCAATACATTTTATATAATACTCTACTAAAATTATACATATTATGGGATATATGTTAAAGGATGGTTAAGAATGTGTTAACTAATGTTAAATAATTAAAAATATATTGAAATATCACAATAATGAGTCTAATATAATCTTAATAAACTTACACTTTAAAAATAATTTTAATTGGGGGGGAGTAGTGTATGTCAGGCAAAGTAAATATTAAAACGGTTATAAGTTTTGCTGGAGCTTATGTTGCTACTGTAATAGGTTCTGGATTTGCAACTGGTCAAGAAATACTGCAATTTTTTACGTTTTATGGATATGCGGGTATTATAGGTGGAATAATCTCTATGGTACTATTTTCATGGTTTGGAGCAGAAGTTATAGATAAGGGAAGAGAATTGAAACTTAAGGAGCCAATAAAAATTTATCAAGTATATTGTGGAAAATATCTTGGAACATTTTTTGAATGGTTTGGTCCATTGTTTTTATTTGGAACATTAGTAATAATGATTGCAGGAGCAGGAGCTACATTATCAGAGTACTATGGATTAAATCCATATGTAGGTAGGATTGGTATGGCAATCGTTTCCCTAATAACTGTTTCATTAGGTTTGACAAGGCTTTCTAAAATACTAGGTAATATAGGACCTATAATAATAATATTTACACTTTTAGTAGGAGCAATTAGTTTATTTAGCAATATTGATGCTTTATCAAATGCTGGAAATATGGTTGATAGTTTAAATATTAAAACTGCTACATCAAATGGATATTTCTCGGGAGTACTTTATACTTGTTACAATGTAATAATAGTAATAACATTCTTGACAGGAATGGGAGCTTCTGCAGTAAATAAGAAAGATGCTGTATGGGGTGGTATAGTAGGTGGAGTAGCACTTATGGCAGCAGCTATAATGATGAATTTGGCATTACTTTCAGACATAGGAAATATATACACAAAAGAGATACCAGCACTTTACTTAGCTGATAAGATATCTCCAATAATAGGTATTTTATTCTCAGTAGTACTTTTACTAGGAATATACACTACAGCTGTACCATTGTTATGGTCAGTAACAAACCGATTTGTAGAAGATGACCACCCTAAGTTTAAAATTATAACAATAGTGGTAAGTATATTAGCTTGTATAGGAGGTTTACTGCCATTTGATAAGTTAGTAGGTACACTATATCCATATACAGGTTACATGGGAATTTTAATTTTACTATGTATGCTTTATAGAAGAATTACTAAAACTGAGGGGTACAAGGAGAATAAATCTGAAATAAGTTAGTACTGTAATATACTTATGAAATTTAATTTATACTCTAAATATAGAGTAATTAAAATAAAATAGCTATTTAAATATGGTACCTGTATTTCATGGTACCATATTTTATGGATGCAGATTTTTTTTGTTTCTGATAAAATGTATAATAGTTGGAAATTACGTTAAGTATAAAAATATAAAACTTTTCTACGATTATCATAGTTTTAATATATAAAATTATACTAACATTTAAATGGAGCGATTATTAGTATTTTTAGGAGATAAAAATGGAAAAATTAGAAGGAATGATAAGTGAAATAGTCTTTAAAAACGAAGATAATGGTTATACAATAGCTCACCTGGTAAATGAAAATGATGAAATTGTGGTTGTAGGATGTATGCCTACTTTGGCAATTGGAGAAAGCATAGAAGTTGAAGGAAAGTGGGTAAATCATAAGATTTATGGGACTCAATTTGAAGTGAATAGTTTTATGCCAGTAACACCATCATCCTTAGAAGGAATTTATGTTTACTTATCTTCTGGAATGATACATGGTATTGGTGAAAAAATGGCAAAAAGAATAATTGATAAGTTTGGTGTAGATACGTTAGAGGTGATACAAAATTCACCAGAAAAACTACAAGAAGTAGAAGGTATAGGGAGTAAAAAAGTAAAACAAATAGTAAAAAGTTATGAAGAAGACAGAGAATTGAGAAATATAATAATACAGCTATCTCCTTTTGGAATAACACCAAATTACTGCCTAAAAATATATAAAAAATATAAAAGCAGTGCAATAGAAGTTATAAATAAAAACCCATACCAACTTGCTGAAGATATAAGAGGAATTGGATTTAAAGTAGCTGATAGTATAGCAAGTAAAATTGGTATAGATAAAAACTCTAAAGATAGAATTTGTCAGGGAATCTTATACACTTTAAATAAATCTTTAAGTAATGGGCATACATATTTACCAGAGCATGTTCTAATACAAGATTCGGAAAAATTATTGGAGCTAAATGGAGAAATAATAAAAGAGTGTGTAATGATGCTAGTTTATAATCAAAAAATACATATAGAGAAAGTAAACAATGAAAATCTTATATACCTTATGCCATACTATTTAGCTGAAAATGGAGTATGTAGTCAAATAGTAAAATTATCACAGTATGAATTTGAAGACTTAAAAATAGATATAGATAACGAGATTAATGTTTTAGAAGAAGATAAGAAAATTAAGTTAGCAGAAAAACAAATTTTAGCAGTCAAAGAATCTGTTAATAGTGGAGTATTAATTATAACTGGTGGACCAGGAACTGGTAAAACAACTACCATTAATGCTATCATAGATATATTTGAAAATAATGGTAAAAGTGTGACTTTGGCAGCTCCAACGGGAAGAGCAGCAAAGAGAATGAGTGAAACTTCTAATAAAGAAGCAAAAACTATACATAGGTTGCTAGAAATGGGATTTTCAACAGATGATGATTTAACTTTTTTTAAGGATGAAGAAGACCCAATAAATTCAGATGTAATAATTGTTGATGAGGTATCAATGGTAGACATTATCTTAATGTACAATTTACTTAGAGCTATAAAGTTAGGAACAAGAGTAATTTTAGTTGGAGATAGTGACCAATTACCTTCTGTAGGTGCTGGAAATGTACTTAAGGATATGATTAATTCTAATATTATAAATGTAGTTAAATTAAATGAAATATTTAGACAAGCGCAAGAAAGTATGATAATTGTAAATGCCCATAAGATAAACAATGGAGAACCACTTTATCTAAATACAAAAGGTAAAGATTTCTTTTTTATAAGAAAATCAACTAATGAAGAAATTTTAAATGAAATAATAGGATTGGTTAATGAAAGATTACCTAAATTTTATAAAGTTGATAAATTAAAAGATATACAAGTTTTATCTTCAATGAGAAAAGGTGAATTGGGAGTTACTAATCTCAATATAGAGTTACAGAAGTATCTTAACAAAAAAGAAAAATTTAAAGTTGAAGAAAGTTTTTCTAAAAGATTATTTAGAGTTGGCGATAAGGTAATGCAAGTAAAAAATAATTATACAAAAAAATGGGAAACAGAAGACCAAAAAGAAAGTGGAGAAGGTATCTATAATGGAGATATAGGATATGTTTATCACATAGATAAAGATAAGAAAACTATTTATATATTATTTGACCAGACTAAAATTGTATCATACCTATATGATGAATTAGATGAAATTGACCATAGTTTTTGTACAACAATACATAAAAGCCAGGGAAGTGAATTTCCAGTTGTAGTATTGCCAATAGCGTGGGCTCCTCCTATGTTACTTAGCCGTAATTTATTATATACAGCAGTAACAAGAGCAAAAAAATTAGTTGTATTAGTTGGAGATGTGAAATATCTTGAATATATGATAAAAAATAATAGAGTTAATCAAAGGTATTCAAATTTAGGATATAAGCTAAATAAATTTAAACAAGAAGGGTTGTTGATAGAATAAATATGAAAATATGCAATGATAATTTTATTAAGAATTTTAAAAATATGATTAATAAATGTTTGGATTTTATATATCCTGAGAATATAAGTTGCATAATTTGTGATAAATCCATAAAGAAAACAAATACTTATTCAATATTTAAAAGTTGTTTTAAAGAAATGAATTTTATACAAGATGGTTGCATGAAGTGTGGAAAACCAATAATACGTCATTCAATTGAAAAAGAATTTATTGAAGAGTGTAGTTATTGTTTTAATAAAGACTTTTATTTTGATAAATCAATATCTTGTATTGAATACAATGATGTGACAAAAAAGATGGTGTTAGGGCTGAAGTATAACCAAAAAACCTTTATGGCTAAGTATATAGCTCAAATAATGAAAGAAAAATTATATTTAGAAAACATAAAATTTGATTATATATTATTTGTTCCACTTCATAAAAAAAGGCTAAATAAAAGAGGTTTTAATCAGGCACAAAAAATAGCATTTAATTTAAGTAAAATAGTAAATATTCCATTATTAGATTGCATAAGTAGAAAAAAATATACAAGAATGCTATATAAATTGAATAAGAAAGAACGAAAAGAAGAATTAAAAAATGTATTTGTTGTTAAAGAAAATGTTAAATTAATAAATAATAAAAATATACTTTTAATAGATGATATATTTACTACTGGTCTAACAACAAACGAAATTTCTAAACTTTTAAAGTTATCAGGTGCTAATAAGGTTTTTGTATTGACTCTACTTACAAAAGCAAATGATAATTATATTATGGAATAATCTTATATATTGACAATTTTAGTTTAAAATATTAAAATGAATAAGTGATATTTAGGTCTGTGGTTGAAAGTCCAAGCCAGTCGCAGGCAAAGGGATCCACGTAAGTTAACACTAAAAACTGGGTTAATGATCATGGTGCGGCTTAGAAGTAAGACCTACCGATAATAAAATCGAGAGAGAGTAGTAGTGCGGCGAACCCAAGCGAACCCTCCAGTAGGCGAGTGTGGGGTCAAAAACCAGGTCAGCTAAATATCATATTAAAAGAGAGCTAGCATACCTTTATGTATAGCTCTTTTTTATATATAATAAATTTAGGTTGAGTCATAAAGAGGTGATATGTTTGAATAAAAGACAAGAAAATTTATTAACAACATTGCTATTAAAAGAAGAGTTTATAAATGTTAATAAGATTGCCAATGATTTTGAGTGTTCAGAAAGGACAATAAGAAATGATTGCAAATATATTGATGAATGGTTATCTACTTTTTGTAATGCTTATATCAAAAGAAAACCTAATATTGGGATTAAATTTAGTGGAGATGGAACAGACAAAATACTGGTAAATCAGAAGTTGCGAGGTGAAGTTAAAAGAGTAAATAGTGAGCTTCATAAGCAAGTTGAGATATTAAATTTACTACTTTGTAATAATAAAAAAGTTACTTTAAATGATTTATCTAATAAGTTGTACATAAATAAAAATATTGTCAGAGAAGAAATAAGTAAATTATCAGTAGCATTAAATAATTATAATTTAAATATCTCGACTAAAAAAGGCAGTGGTATATATATTGAAGGGGATGAGAAAGACATAAGAATAATGTTAGTATCATTCTTATTTAAATACATAGATAAATACAGATTAAACATAGATGAAATAGAGTACTTCCATATAGTAGATATAATAATTGTAAAAAACATAATGCTTACTATAGAGGAGGATATGGATATAAGACTTACAGATATATCATTCAAGCAATTGATGCTATTTTTGCTTATAAATATAATACGAATAAGGCTGGGAAATTCTTTAAAAGTATCAAATACTAAGAAAGAGCTTAAGCTAAAAATGCTTATATTGGATATAGAAGATGAATTGAAATCTAATTTATCCATAGTATTAAATTATGAAGAAAAATTGTTTATAGAATCTTTAATATTGGGTATGAACAAACAAATAAATAGTAATAATATTAAGAAATCTTTATATCTAAATGAAGAATTAGCAAGTTATACAAAAAAAATTATAAATTTAGTATCAGAAGAATCAGGAATAAATTTTAATAATGATATATTACTTTATGAACAATTAATATGTCATTTGAATGTTACAATGCATCAAATGAAAAGCAATGTTTACTTAGAAAATCCACTTTTAGATAACATAAAAACTAAATTTTGTTTTTTATTTACAGTAATATCAAGTTCAATAGAAATTGAATTAAAAGGAAAACAAATAACGGAAGGTGAAATTGGTTATCTTACACTTCACTTTCAAACCTCTCTAGAAAGAAAATACAGCAAAAGGGAATCAAATAAAAAGGCAAGTATTGTATGTCCATTTAGTTTTGGAGTAAGTATGCTATTAAAAGTAAAGATAGAAAAGAGATTTGATAACATAAAAATTATTGAAACATTAAGAGAGGAAGATTTAAAAAGAGATAACTTTAATAAGACTATAGATTTTATAATTGCATTTCAAGAGTATGAAAATATCCAAAAACCAATTTTTATAACAACACCATTATTTACTGATGAGGATGAGAATAAACTTAAAGAGTTCACAAACAAAATAAAAGAAAAAGACACTTCATATAAACTTATGAACAGATTAATGATGTCTGATTATTTAATAAGAGAGTTAGAACATGATGATATTTATGAAGCTATAACATATTTAACTAATTTATTAATTGAAAAACATTATGCAGAAAAAGAGTATTTACAATCTATTATAACAAGAGAAAAGTCATATCCAACCAATGTTGGAAAAGGAATATTATTCCCTCATGGAGACATGAAATATATAAAACAATCTGTTTTATGTTTTGCAAGGTTAAAAACACCAATAAAAATTAGAAATGGAAAGGATATAAAGATTATACTTTTGTTAGCATATAAAAAAGATGATGATAGAAAAGTATTTAGAGAATTATTTAAAGAAATATCTAATTTAACAGAGGATGAAAATATGCTAGATATTCTAAGTAAATGTGACATTGAAAAGGTAAAAGATATTCTTATATAAAATTCATAGTGAACTATGGATAAGCACAAAATTTTCCATGTGATGGAAAAAGTTGTGCATGTTTTTTTGTTTTTATAAGATATTATATGTTTGTAAGGTATAAATAATCTAAAAGTAGAGAAGCAACTTAGGAGGAAAAAATGGAAGAAATAGTTTTAAAGATTATAATTCATGCTGGAAATGCAAAATCTATGCTTTATGAAGCACTTGACTATGCAAAGGAAAACGATTTTAAAAAAGCAGATGAATTAATTGAAAATGCAAATGAAGAAATTTTAAAAGCACATAAAGTACAAACTGAACTTATACAAAAGGAAGCTGGGGGAGATAAATCAGATATATCTATTTTATTGATTCACTCTCAAGACCATTTAATGACTTGTATGAGTGAGAGAAACCTTATAAAAGAAATGATTATGTTAAGAAAAGAAATTCAAAAATTAAAATAAAAAAATTAAGGGGGATTTAAAAAATGAAAAGAAAAGTATATTTATTTTGTAGCTTTGGTATGTCAACAAGTTTACTTGCAGATAAAATGCAGAAGGTAGCAGATGAACACAATTTACCAATAGAAGTAGAGGCATTTCCGATAGCAGAAATTGACAAAATAGTTGAAGAAAAAAATCCAGATTGTATATTATTAGGACCGCAAGTTAAATACATGCTAAAGGAGTTAAAACCAAAGTTTGAAGCTCAAGGAAAACTTATAGATATAATCAATGAAGTTGATTATGGAACTATGAATGGGGAAAAAGTATTAAAGCTTGCTATAAAGCTAATAAAATCTAAGCAAGCGTAGAATTATAGTAAAAAATAATAGGAAATGAGGGTGGATAGATGAATAGATTGGAAAGAATACTTATGCCATTGGCTGAAAAAATAGGTAAAAATAAATTATTAATTGCAATTAGAGATGGTTTTTTAGTATCATCACCATTATTAATAATAGGTTCATTATTTTTATTAGTAGCAAATTTTCCTATAAAAGGATGGAATGAATTTGTAGGTCAAATTTTTGGTCCAGATTGGGCTGTAAAATTGCAACAACCAACTGTAGCAACATTTGAAGTAATGACTCTACTTGCAGTTTTAGGGATTGGATATTCTTATGCAAAGCAAATAGATGTAGACCCAATAGCATCAGCAGCAGTTGCAATAGTTGCCTTTTTTATAATAACACCATTTGTAATACCATATACACCAGAAGGAACAGAATCAGTTTACATGGTAACAGGTATACCACTAGGTTGGATGGGTTCTAAGGGAATGTTTGTAGGTATGATAACAGCAATAACCTCTGTAAAATTATTTGCTGCAGTTGTAAAAAAAGGATGGACATTGAAAATGCCAGATGGAGTTCCTCCAACTGTATCAAAATCATTTGCAGCATTAATACCAAGTGCAATAGTTATGGTAGTTTTCTTTTTAGTTAAGATAGCTTTTGAAGCTACACCATATGGAAATGTACATGAATTTATATTTAATTTTTTACAAATACCATTATTAAAATTAGGAAATACTTTAAGCGCTACAGCAATTGCTTATGTATTCTTACATCTATTCTGGTTCTTTGGAATAAATGGAAGTAGTGTTGTTGGAGCTGTGTATAATCCAATATTAAAAATTCTATCAGCTGAAAACTTAGCTGCTTTTCAAGCTGGTACAAAACTACCAAACATAATAACTGCTCAATTTCAAGATATGTTTGCAACATTTGGTGGGGCAGGTAGTACATTATCATTAATTATAGCTATGTTATTAATATGTAAAAGTAAACGTATAAAATCAATAGGAAAATTATCAATTTTACCAGGTATATTTGGTATAAATGAGCCATTGATATTTGGTCTACCGATAATGCTTAATCCATTGCTATTGATACCATTTGCATTAGTTCCAACAGTAAATATAATAATAGCTTATTTCTGTATGTCAACAGGATTAGTACCACTTACAAATGGAGTTCAGCTACCGTGGACAACTCCAATTATATTCTCTGGATTTCTAACAACGGGATGGCAAGGGGCAGTTTTACAATTAGTACTTCTTATACTAGGAATATTTATGTATATACCATTTATAAAAATACTAGACAAACAATATTTAAAAGACGAAAAATCAAATGTTGCAGAGGAAGATGATGATATATCTTTTGATGATTTAGTATTATAGGAGGAAGATTATGAAGAAAATAGTGATGATATTGGACCAAATACAAGCTGGAGCTGGAGGAAAAGAGAAAAGTAATATACCTCCTGCTGGAAAATCAAGCCCATTAGGACCAGGTGTAATGATGGATCCATTTTTAAATGAATCTAAGGTAATAGCTACCTTATTTTGTGGGGATGAATTTTTTGTAAATAATCAAGAAGAAGTAACGAGTAAGATGATAGCTATGGTAAAAAAATTAAACCCTGATGTAGTAATCTGTGGACCAAGCTTTAATTACGAAAACTTTTCTAAGATGTCAGCAATACTGTCTAAAAATATAAATGATAAAACAGATATACCAGCTTTTGCAGCTATGTCAGAAGAAAATATAGATGTGATAAACGAATATAAAAATGACATATGTATAGTTAAGACTCCAAAAAAAGGTGGAATTGGTCTTAATGATTCATTAAATAACATATGTAAATTGGCAAAAGCAATAGCAAATAAAGAAGATATAACTTTGATGAAAGAAGAATTTTGTTATTAATAAGAGTATTAATTATTAGCAAGTTTAAATATTATACTATTTATAATAAGCATACATTAGTAAAATCTATATAATTTAAGGAGGGGAATTTTAACATGTGGGGAATGATAGCGACATGGAGAATGGCCCTAGAAGGAATAACTGAGGCATCAGAACATTTAGAAAAAGGCATGGAAGCAGGTGATGCTGTAGAGCTTGCTGTAAGAAGGGTTGAAGACTATCCATTCTATAAATCGGTTGGATATGGTGGACTTCCAAATGAAAATTGTGAGGTAGAACTTGACGCTGCATTTATGGATGGTAACACATTAGATATTGGCGCAGTTGCTGGTATAAGAGATTATTCTAATCCTGTCAGCATAGCTAGGAAGTTAAGCTATGAGAAGGTAAATAATTTTTTAGTTGGAATAGGTGCTGAAGATTATGCTCATAAAAATGGATTTGAAAGAAAAAATATGTTGACTGATAGAGCGAAGTTACATTATAAAAAGAGAAAAAAAGAGACTTTAGACAAAGGATTAAGCCCATATGCTGGTCATGATACTGTTGGTATGATATCTTTAGACAAAACTGGAAAAATGTGTGCAGCTACATCAACAAGTGGATTGTTTATGAAGAAAAGAGGTAGAATAGGAGATTCTGCACTATCTGGTTCAGGATTCTATGTTGATAGTAGTATAGGAGGAGCTACAGCTACTGGTTTGGGAGAAGATTTAATGAAGGGATGTATATCTTATGAGATAGTTAGACTTATGAAAGAAGGGAAGCATCCACAAGAAGCATGTGATATTGCAGTAAATGAACTTGATAAACAGCTTATCAAAAGAAGAGGAAAAGCTGGTGATTTATCATTAGTTGCCATGAATAATAAAGGTGAATGGGGAGTAGCTACAAATATAGCTGATTTTACTTTTTCAGTAGTAACTAAAGAAGAATCTCCTACTGTATATATTTCAAATAGAGTAGATGGAAAGACTATACATAAGGTTATATCAAATGAGTGGATGGAAGCATATGAGGCTAGAATAAAAGCACCAATAGAAGTAAGTGAGTAAAGTAGTGGTTACATAATTAAAATAGAGTTTTATAATAAGGAGATTTTTATGAATATCATAAGTAATAAAATAGATGAGTTAAAAGAAGATTTATTAAGTGATATTATAGATATTGTAAAAATACCTAGTGTCAAAGGGGAGTCAGAAAATGGCTTCCCTTTTGGCGAAAAAGTAGGGGAGGCACTTAATAAAGCATTAGAAATATCAGAAAAATTGGGATTTAAGGTTAGAAACTTGGATAATTATATTGGTTATGCAGAGCATGGAGATAGTGATGATTATGTTTGTGTAATTGGACATGTAGATGTTGTACATGAAGGAGATGGTTGGAAGCATCAGCCTTATAAGGGAGAAGAAACTAATGGAAGAATTTATGGACGAGGAGTACTAGACAATAAAGGACCTATAATGTCTGCCTTATATGGATTATATGCTATTAAAGAATTAAACTTAAAATTAGATAAGAGCGTTAGAATAATATTTGGTACAAATGAAGAAAGTGGATTTGAAGATATACCATATTATTTAGAAAAAGAAAAAGCACCTATTATGGGATTTACACCAGATTGTAAATATCCTGTTGTATATGGTGAAAAAGGTATGGCAAAGATTAGAATAAAAAGTAAAATCAATTATGAAGAAGATGTATACCTAGGTTTTATAGAAAATATGTCTGAAAATGTGCTTGTTACATATAAAGAGCTGAATATAGAAAATAGTGATACTATATTAGATATAAAGGTAAAATACGATTTTAGTTATAAATTGAAAGATGTATTAGATGAAATAAAAGCTAGTTTTCCAAATAGTATCGATATAGAGGTAATTTCTAATTTTAATCCTGTATATTTTGATAAAGAGAGTAATCTTGTTAAAAAGCTTCAGCTAGCTTATGAAAGGGTTACATCATTAGATGGAACTCCAGTAACAACTAATGGAGGTACGTATGCAAAAGTAATGCCAAATATAGTTCCGTTTGGACCTTCATTTCCAGGACAAAAAGGAATAGCTCATAATCCTGATGAATACATGGATATAGAAGATATAATATTAAATGCAAAGATATTTGCAAATGCAATATATGAATTAGCAAAGGAGTAGTTATGTTAGAAATAATAGGAATGTCAGTAGAAGACGCTAAAATTATAGAAGATTGTGGTGCAGATAGAATAGAGTTAGTTAGTGCTTTAACTGAAGGTGGATTGACACCAAGTTTTGGTCTTATAGAAAGTGTTGTTAACAGTGTAAAGATACCTGTGAACGTAATGATAAGACATCATGCGAAAAGTTTTGTATACAGTAAAGAAGATATAAGTATAATGCAAAAAGATATAAGTGTGGTTAAAGAGATTGGTGCTAATGGAGTTGTATTTGGTGTATTGGATAAAAACAACAATATAGATGAGAAAAATCTAAATGTTTTATTGAAATGTTGTGATAATCTTGATGTTACATTTCATAGAGCCATAGATGAATCAAATACAATAGATAGTGTTAAAATTTTGAAGGATTATGATAAAATTACGAATATATTAACATCAGGTGGGAAAGGAAGTATAGTTCATAACATACAAATGATAAAAAATATGATGCTTAGTTCTAATCACATAAAAATTCTTTTAGGTGGAGGTCTTAATTTTAATAATATAGAAAAGATAAAGGAATTAACTAAGGCAAGTAATTTTCATTTTGGTACAGCGATTAGAATAAATAACAGTCCTTTTGAAGATATAGATAGACAAAAGCTTAAACAACTCGTAAATATAATTTCAAGATAGTATATGAATATAAAATACTTAGTTTAAATAAAGAGAGTAAGTTAATTATAATTTGGGTATATGAATGTTAATAGGTATTAAATATGAAATTATTGTTGAGTATGCTTTATAACTTTTAAGTAGTTTTAAATATAAATAATGAAAGAAAAGATAGATTATGGAGGTTTTAGAGGGTTTATATTTATTAAAAAATTATAAAGGTATATTGGCATATAATACACATAATTTCCTAAAATTACCATCTTATGACATGAATTCACATATTAATAAACAATTAATGGAGATTTTTGTGGATAGAAATAGGAGTAAAAATAGCTTTAAATAAACAAAAACAAGAGTTATTAACAGTTTTATCCACATTATCCACAGGTGTTTGTAATAATATTAATCCACATAAGTATCAATGTAACTAAAAATGATAAATAATTCTATCAATTGAATAGAAAAAATCATAAAAGTAAATAATAAAAAGAGGATTATGAGAGTTCGTGTAGAATATATTATTAAAGTATAAATTTTCTTATACTGGCATAATTGAAGGGAGATGTATTTATGAACATAATTATATCTGGAAAACAAATCGAATTAACTGATGCAATAAAAAATAAAATCGAAACTAAACTAAGTAAGTTAGATAATTACATTCATCCAGACACTGATGTAAAAGTTACAGTAAGTGCGAGAAAAGCAAGACAAAAAATAGAAGTAACAATAGCTACTGTAAATGGTCCTATAATTAGAGCAGAAGATATGCAGGAAAATTTATACACAGCTATAGATGTTGTATATGATAAATTAAGTAAACAATTAAAAAAATATAAAAAGAGATTACAAGATAAACATAAAGACAACAAGAGTATAAGATTCCAAGATGCAGAGATAAATCTAGCTGATGAACAAGAGGATTATGGGGATGAAAATCAAGAATTAGTAATTCAAAGACGTAAGAAATTTAGTGTTAAGCCAATGAGTGAAGAAGAAGCTGTATTACAGATGGAATTAATAGGACATGATTTTTATATGTTCAAGAACATAGATTCAGATGAAATAGCAGTAGTTTATAAGCGTAATAATGGTGGATATGGTATAATAGAACATGAATAAAGCAATTTAGATTTAATCATATTAGCTATCGATAAATAAATTATCGATAGCTTTTTAAATTAATATTAAAAGTATAGTTTTTATGGTAAAATGAATAATAGTACAATAAAGAACGAGGAGAGATGTAAAATATGAGCTTTATGGATAATTTATTCAACATGGCAGATAAAAAAGAATTAAAAAAGTTCAATAAAACTGTTGATATAATAGATTCATTAGAACCTAAATTTGAATCTATGGCAGACTCGGAACTTAAAAATATGACAAATATATTTAAAGAAAGATTAGCAAATGGTGAAAGTATAGATGATATACTTCCAGAAGCTTTTGCAGTAGTTAGAGAAGTTTCTAAGAGAGTGTTAGGACTTAGACACTACAGAGTTCAAATGATTGGAGGTATAGTACTACATCAAGGAAGAATAGCAGAAATGAAAACAGGTGAAGGTAAAACTTTGGTTGCAACTGCTCCTGTTTATTTGAATGCGCTTACTGGAAAAGGTGTACATGTTGTAACAGTAAATGATTACCTTGCAAAACGTGATAGAGACCAAATGGCAAAAATCTATGAGTTTTTAGGAATGAGTGTAGGCGTTATTATACACGGTCAAAATCCAAAAGTTAGAAAAGAACAATATGATTGTGATATAACTTATGGTACAAATAATGAATATGGATTTGACTATCTAAAGGACAATATGGTAATACACAAAGAGCAAAGAGTTCAAAGAGGATTAAATTATGCTATAGTGGATGAGGTTGACTCTATACTAATAGATGAGGCTAGAACACCACTTATCATATCTGGACCTGGAGACAAATCAACTCACTTATATTCAGATGCAAACACATTTGTTTTAACCTTAAAACCAGATGATTATGAATTAGAAGAAAAAGATAAGGCTGTATCTCTAACAGCATCGGGTATACAAAAAGCAGAAGTGTATTTTAATGTTGATAATATAACAGATATATCTCATACAGAATTATACCATCATATAAATCAAGCTTTAAGAGCACATGTAATAATGAAGAAAGATGTTGATTATGTTGCTAAAGATGGAGAAATAGTAATAGTAGATGAGTTCACAGGTAGACTTATGTTTGGTAGAAGATATTCAGAAGGTTTACATCAAGCAATAGAGGCTAAAGAAGGTCTTAAAATACAAAGAGAATCTAAAACACTAGCTACTGTAACATTCCAAAACTACTTTAGAATGTACAAAAAACTTTCTGGTATGACTGGTACAGCAAAAACAGAAGAAGAAGAGTTTAAAGCAATCTACAAAATGGATGTTTTCCAAGTACCTACTAATAAGCTTATGATAAGGGAAGACTTACCAGACTGTGTATACAAAAGTGAAATAGGTAAATTTAATGCTGTAGCACAAGAAATAATTGAAAGGCACAAAGTCAATCAACCAATACTTGTAGGTACAGTATCAATAGAAAAATCAGAATTATTATCACAAATACTAAAGAAAAAGGGCATAAAGCACGAGGTATTAAATGCTAAGCATCATGATAAAGAGGCAGAAATAATAGCACAAGCTGGTAGACTTGGAGCTGTTACAATAGCTACTAATATGGCTGGTCGTGGTACAGATATAGTTCTAGGTGGAAATCCAGATTTTTTAACTAAGAGAGAAATGAGAAGAAATGGATTTAAAGAAGAAATAGTAAATAGAGTAGATACTCCAATAGAAGGTATACCTGTAAAAGGTAATGAAATTCTATTTGAAGCTAGAGAAGAGTATGAAAAACTATTTGAAAAGTTTAAGCAACAAACGCAAGAAGAACAAAAACAAGTTGTAGAAGCAGGTGGACTTGCTATAATCGGTACAGAAAGACACGAATCTCGAAGAATAGATAACCAGTTGAGAGGTCGTGCTGGACGTCAAGGTGACCCAGGGAGTTCAAGATTCTATATAGGTCTTGATGATGACCTTATGAGATTGTTTGGTAGTGATAGAATATCTGGTATTGTAGATAAAATAGGTCTTGAAGAAGACATGCCGATAGAACATAGAATATTATCTAAGTCTATTGAAGGAGCACAAAAGAAAGTCGAAGGTAAAAACTTTGGAATAAGAAAGCATGTACTTCAATATGATGATGTTATGAATAAACAAAGAGAAATAATATATGCAGAGAGAAAACGTGTATTAGAAGGTGAAGATTTACAAGAACAAATACAATCAATGACTCATTCTATAATAGAAGAAGCAGTTACTCTTTATACACAAGATAAAGGATTTGATGAAGAAGGATTCAAAGAACATATGTATAATCTGTTCTTGCCAAAAGGTAGCATAGAAATACCAGAAATAGAAAAACTTAATCCAGTTGAAATAACAGAAAAAGTTTATGAAATAGCTATGAAGATATATACTTCAAAAGAAGAACAAGTTGGCTATGAGAGAATGAGAGAAGTTGAGAGAGTAATCTTACTTCAAGCTGTTGATAACCATTGGATAGACCATATAGATGCTATGGACCAATTACGCCAAGGTATTGGTCTTCGTGCTGTAGGTCAGCAAGACCCAGTTATTGCTTATAAAATGGAAGGTTTTGATATGTTTGATGAAATGAATAAACATATCAAAGAAGATACTGTAAGATATTTATTTAATATAACAATAGAAACTCCAGTGGAAAGAAAAGCAGTTGTAGATGTTGAAAATCTATCTTCTCCATCAGATGGAACACTTCCAACAAGTAAAACTGTTAAAAAAGATGAAAAGGTTGGAAGAAATGACTTATGCCCTTGTGGAAGTGGTAAAAAATATAAAAACTGTTGTGGAAGATAATCTCGGAGGATTAAATGTTAAAGTTACAAGAGTATAAACATAGTATGGAGCAGATGGCTTCAAATTTAGAAGAATTGAGGGTTTCTCTTTGACATAGCTTCATTGATGAAAAATATACAAATTAATGAAGAAAAGATGAATCAACAAGACTTTTGGAATGATAATGAAGTCGCTCAAAGAGTACTTCAAGAAAATAAATCTTTAAAAGAGACATTAGAAGAATATGAAAGCTTAAAAAGCTTATTAGAAGATATAGAAGTATTAATTGAAATAGGTTTAGAAGAAGATGATGATTCTGTAGAAAGAGATATAGAAAAGTCCATAGAATCAATGGAAGAAAAATTATCTGAAATGAAAATAAAGACTCTTCTAAATGGAGAGTATGATAAAAATAATGCTATATTATCTATAAATGCTGGTACTGGTGGCTTAGATGCTCAAGATTGGGCTCAAATGCTTTTGAGAATGTATATAAGATGGTCAGAAAGTAAGGGTTATAAAGTTAAGCTTTTAGATATAATATCAGACCCTGAAGCAGGGATAAAGACAGCTACAATTCTTGTAGAAGGAACAAATGCTTATGGGTATTTAAAGAGTGAAAAAGGAGTTCATAGATTAGTGAGAATATCTCCATTTGACCCATCAGGAAAAAGACATACTTCATTTGCATCTATAGATGTAACACCAGAGTTAGATGAAAATATAGAAGTAGAAATTAATCCATCAGATTTAAAGATAGACACATATAGAGCTTCTGGAGCTGGAGGGCAACATGTAAATACTACTGATTCAGCAGTTAGAATAACACATATCCCTACTGGTGTAGTAGTTCAGTGCCAAAATGAAAGGTCTCAGCATCTAAATAAGGACAGAGCTATGAGACTTTTAATGGCAAAATTGATAGAATTAAAAGAGTTAGAACAAAAGGAAAAAATAGAAGATATACAAGGCAAATACTCACAAATAACTTGGGGTAGTCAAATTAGGTCATATGTTTTTCAACCATATAAATTGGTTAAAGACCATAGAACAAATGCTGAGTTTGGAAATGTAGATAGTGTAATGAATGGAAATATAGACTTGTTTATTAATGAATACTTAAAAATGAATAAAATAGTTTAATAAATATGCACTGTAATTAAGATATATGTATAAGAAGGTTAGTGCTTAATATGCACTTACAGCACTTAGGCTGAGGACGATAACCCTCAGCCTTCGTTCTGTTTTGTTATACTTATGAAAAACTAACATTAGGAGTGAATAAATTGGATATAAATCAAATCTTAAAAAAAGAGTTTAATCTTAGAGATGAACAAATAAATAATACATTAAAACTTATTGATGAAGGAAATACAATACCATTTATAGCTAGATATAGAAAAGAAATGACTGGCGAGATGAGTGATGTTACACTAAGAGAATTTTATGAAAAACTAATGTATTTGAGAAATCTTCAAAGTAGAAAAGATGATGTAGTTAGACTAATAGATGAACAAGGGAAATTAACAGATGAAATAACACAAAATATAGAAAAAGCAAAAACATTACAAGAAGTAGAAGATATATATGCTCCATATAAACAAAAGAAAAGAACTAGAGCAACAATAGCAAAAGAAAAAGGATTAGAAAATTTAGCATTGTCAATACTAGAGAATAATTTAGATAATATAGAAATAGAGGCAAAGAATTATCTTGATGAAGAGAAAGAAGTTCTTTCTATTGAAGATGCTCTAAAAGGTGCTAGAGATATAATTGCAGAACTAGTCTCAGATGATGCTAAGATTAGAAAGTATATAAGAGAATTAGCTTTAAGAGAAGGTATGATAGTTAGCAAAAGTGCTACTGATGAGAAATCGGTTTATGATATGTATTATGATTATAGCGAAGCAGTAAAAAGTATGGCTCCACATAGAGTTTTGGCAATAAACAGAGGAGAAAAAGAAAGCTTCCTAAAGGTTAAGTTGGAAATAAATAATGATAAAGTTTTAAATTACATAATAAACGAATATGTAAATGATAAAAATTTCAAAAATAAAGAAGAAATCGTAAGTTCAATAGAAGATTCTTATAAAAGATTAATTTTCCCATCAATAGAAAGAGAAATAAGAAATCATTTAACAGAAATAGCTCAAGAAAGAGCTATAAGTGTATTTGGAAAGAATGTTAAAAGTTTATTGCTTCAACCACCAGTTAAAGACAAAGTAGTTATGGGATTTGACCCTGCATTTAGAACTGGATGTAAAATAGCTGTAGTAGATAAAAATGGTAAACTACTAGATTATACAACAGTATATCCAACAGACCCTCAAAATGATGTAGAGGGAGCAAAGAAAGTTTTAAAAGGATTGATTGAAAAATACGATATAGATATAATTTCAATTGGAAATGGTACTGCATCTAGAGAATCAGAAACTTTTGTATCAGAAATGATAAAAGAAATAGATAGCGAAGTGCAGTATGTGATAGTTAGTGAAGCAGGAGCATCTGTTTATTCAGCATCTGAACTTGCAAATGAGGAACATCCAGATATAAATGTATCAATAAGAGGAGCTATATCTATAGCTAGAAGATTACAAGACCCATTAGCAGAGCTTGTAAAAATAGACCCTAAAAGTATTGGTGTTGGTCAATATCAGCATGATTTAAACAAAAAGAGATTAGAAGAAGTACTAGATGGAGTTGTTGAAGATTCTGTAAATAGTGTTGGAGTAGATTTAAATACTGCATCATACTCCCTACTAGAACATGTTGCAGGAATAAGTAAAGCTATAGCAAAAAATATAATAGCATATAGAGAAGAAAATGGAGATTTTACGTCAAGAGCACAATTGAAAAAAGTAAAAAGACTAGGACCTCAAGCATTTACTCAATGTGCTGGATTTATGAGAATCTTAGAGGGTAAAAATCCACTAGATAATACAGGTGTGCATCCTGAAAGTTATGATATATGTAAAAAAATGATTGAGATAATTGGATATTCTTTAGATGATGTAAAGAATAAGAATATAGGTGAAATAGATGAAAAAATAAAAGAAATTGGCTTGAGGGAATTAAGTGAAAAACTGGAAGTAGGACAAGTTACATTAAAAGATATTATAGCTGAAATCAAAAAACCAGGAAGAGACCCAAGAGAAGAAGGTATAAAACCTATACTTAGAACTGATGTCTTAAAAATTGAAGATATACAAGAGGGTATGACTTTAAAAGGTACAATAAGAAATGTTGTAGACTTTGGTGCATTTGTAGATATTGGAATAAAAAATGACGGATTAGTTCATAAATCAGAAATGAGTAATAGTTTTGTGAAAGACCCTATGAGTATTGTTACAGTAGGTGATATAGTAGATGTAAAAGTCATTGGAATTGACTTAAACAAAAAAAGAGTTGCCTTATCAATGAAAAAATAGATAAGTTTATGTATGGTTATAGTACTTAGATTCTATATTTGTAAATGAGATTACTCGAGTGTATAAATGTTAAAAATTTGTAAAAGTATATAGTAAGAAAATATATTAAAATAAGAACGATAGTCTTGAAAATCAGGAGGAAAATGAATGATTTTTATAAAAAATGGTAAAATAAATACCATAACAAATGGGATAATTCATGGAGATATACTTATAGATGAAGGAAAAATAATAGAAATTGGAGAAGATTTGATAGCTCCTTTAGATGTAGAGGTAATAGATGCTAGTAATAAACTTGTGTTTCCTGGATTTATAGATGCTCATACTCACTTAGGCTTATGGGAAGATGGTATAGGGTTTGAAGGAGCAGATGGAAATGAAGAGACTGACCCAATAACACCACAATTAAATCCTATAGATGGAATTAATCCAATGGATAGAACTTTTAAAGAAGCTTTTGAAGGTGGAATAACTTCTGTTTGTACAACCCCTGGAAGTGCAAATGTTATGGGTGGTCAATGTATAGCTATAAAGACATGTGGAAAAAGAATTGATAAAATGGTAATAAAAAATCCAGTTGCATCTAAAATTGCTTTTGGAGAAAATCCAAAGAGCTGTTATGGTCAGGATGATAAATCTCCTCAAACTAGAATGGCTATAGCTGCTTTACTTAGAGAAAACCTAAAAAAAGCAGAAGAATATTTAGAGGATATTGATATGTATGAGAGTCATGATGATGAAGACTGTGAAAAACCTGAATATGATATAAAAATGGAAAGTTTAATACCAGTTTTAAGAAGAGAAATTCCTTTTAAGGCACATGCTCATAGAGCAGATGATATGTTTACAGCAATAAGAATTGCAAAAGAATTTAATTTAAAGCTTACATTAGACCATTGTACAGAAGGTCATCTTATTGTAGATGAATTAGTGGAAGAAGAGTTTCCTGTAATAGTAGGGCCATCTTTGTCAGAAAGGTCTAAATTTGAGCTTAGAAATTTGACATTTAATACAGCAGGAATACTTTCAAATGCAGGTCTTGATGTATGTATAATGACAGACCATCCAGTAATACCAGTTCAATATCTTCCAATATGTGCAGGTATTGCAGTAAAACATGGTATGAAAGAAGAAAAAGCAATAGAATCAATTACGATAAATCCAGCTAAGACTTTAGGAATAGAAGATAGAGTAGGCTCTATAGAAGTTGGTAAAGATGCAGACCTAGTAATTTGGGATAATTCTCCACTAGAGATTCAAAGTAATGTACTCTACACTATAATAAATGGCAAAGTAGTGTATGAGAAAAAATAACTTGACAATTATTAAAAAATTAACTAATATAAGAGTGTAAGGAAAATTAAAAAATCAAAGAAGATCTTCGGGGCAGGGTGAAATTCCCTACCGGCGGTATAGCCCGCGAACTACTTAGGTGGTTGATTTGGTGAGATTCCAAAGCCGACAGTAAAGTCTGGATGAGAGAAGATATTTATGGAAGATAAATAAGTTTATTTTAGTTTGTTTAAACTATATCCATAAAAACTCGAAGATAGGGTCTTCGAGTTTTTTGTTTTTCCTAAAAAATATAAACATATTGATTAGGGGGAAAATAATTATGCAAAACACAGCAAAAAGAGGCAATATGATTTCAACAAGAACTTTAGTAGTAATGTCAATTTTATCTGCAATATCTTATTTATTAATGTTTATTCAAGCACCAATACCAGGTATATTTCCAGATTTCTTAAAAATTGACTTATCAGATATTCCAGCAATATTCGGAGGAATGTCTCTAGGACCATTAGTTGGATTTGGAATAGTTGTAGTAAAAAATGTGTTACAAGCAATAACAGCAACAACAACTGGAGGAATAGGAGAATTTGCAAATATATTAATTGGTGGTTCTTATGTAATGATACTTTGTTATTCATATAAGAGAAGTGGAGATTTAAAAGGTGTACTGATTGGTTTTGTATTAGGAACAATATCTATGACTATAATTGGTTCATTAGTAAATTATTTTGTAATGTTGCCACTTTATGGTCAACTTATGGGACTAGATGCTATAATAGGTTTAGGTTCAGCTATAAATCCTCAAGTTCATGATTTATTCACTTTTGTAATTTGGATGATAGCTCCATTTAATGTGCTGAAGGCTGTTATAATATCTTTAGTAACATTGCCACTTTATAAAAAAATGGGAAATATAATAAAGAAATAATTAGACAAGAAAATATAAAATTAAATGTATTGAATAGCCATAATTTATTTATAACTTCAGTCCTATATTGTGATTGATATATTAAATATATTATGGCTTTATTAATTTATCAAAAAATGTATATAAAATAAGAAATATTTAGACAAATTTAAATTTTAAAATAAAGGAAGAATTAAAACGATTAACTATTAAAATATGAAAAAGGTATCTACAATATACAGAGCGAATTTATAATAAACAAAAAATAAAGTTATTATTAAAAAACTATAAAGATTAATAATCAAACTTTTAATAATAACTAATTTAATAATGATAGGGGTGTATATTCATGCATTTATCTAAAAAAATAAAAAAATTATTTTTAGATGATAAAGGGTATTATTTTAATAGTAATTGGAAAGATATTCATATTGGTATTTATGATACAAAATTAGGAGATTCTTTAAAGTATATCACTAATGAATATATTGAAAATATGGAAAGGGTAAAATACGATTATCGTGAATTAAAAAATATAGAAAATCAAACTGATGGTATGTGTATTTTAGCAATAAGGCAGAATTACAAGGCATTAGAGTATGTAAAAAATCAAACCGAAGAATTATGTTTAGAAGCAATAAAGTATAATTATAAAGCACTTGAATATGTAAAAGAACAAACAGAATACTTGTGTCTTGAAGCTATAAAAAAAGATTGTAATGCACTTAAGTATGTACGAAATAAAACAGAAGGGCTTATTATAAAAGCAATAAGTCATTCTTCCAATATAGATGTTGTAAGTATACTAAAGGCTTTAGAGACTCAAACAAGAAGGATATGTTTAGAAGCAATTAAAAAAGATGGCAGGTGTCTTGCATACGTTAGAGAACAGAGTGAAGAATTATGTATAGAGGCCATTAAGCAAAATTATAAAGCATTAAAATATGTAAAAAATCAAACGGAAAAAATGTGTATAGAATCCGTAAGACAAAATGGTATGGCATTACAATATGTAAATAAACAAACTGATAAAATATGTATAGAAGCTGTCAAACAAGATGGAAGAAGTATACAATTTGTCAACAATAAGACAGAAGAAATATGTATAAATGCTATAAGATATTTAAATAAAAAATATAATATTAAAGATGTACTAAGTTACATAGATAAGTATACAGAAGATATATGTATAGAGATTGTAAGACAAAATGGAAAAATGCTTATGTATATAAAAAATCAAACAGAAAAAATGTGTATTGAAGCAGTAAAAGAGAACTATAAGTCTCTTAAGTATGTAAAAGAGCAATCTGAGAGAATATGTAAAGAAGCATTGAAGCAAAACCATAAAGCAAAAGAGTATGTAAAAATTGCTATTGATGATTGTATATAAGGTGTAGATACAGCCATCAATAGTGAAAGATAAAAAAAGATAAAGACAAGTACTTTATAATAATCTAGGCTTATACTATAATTAATTAAGCAGTGATATAAATTCACATGACGATTATATCAAAATGGAGATGAATTGATGGCAAAAATATATTTAGAAAATGAAAATAAAACTAGAGAAATAGGATATAAATTAGGTAAACTTTTAAAAGAAGGCAGTGTTATCTGTTTAGTAGGAGATTTAGGAGCTGGTAAAACTACAATGACACAAAGTTTGGCAGATTCATTAGGGATAGAAGATTATATAACAAGTCCTACTTTTACTATAATAAATGAATATGAAGGAAAAATACCTTTGTATCATTTTGATGTTTATAGAATAGGTAGTAGTGATGAAATGTATGATATTGGTTATGATGAATATGTAAATTCAAATGGAATCTGTATAATAGAATGGGCTAATCTAATAGAAGATATACTTCCAAAAGAATATTTGAATATAGAATTGAGATATAAAGATGAAGGAAGAGAAATGATATTAACTCCAAAAGGAGAGTTTTATAAAGAGATAGTTGAGGAGTTGATTAAATAATGAAAATACTAGGTATGGATACGTCTTCTATGGCAGCAAGTGTAGCAGTTGTTGAAGATGATAAATTAATATGTGAGTTTACAGTAAACAACAAAAAAACTCATTCACAAAAGCTTATGCCAATGATAGAAAATATGTTGAGTATGAGTGATTTAAGTATAAAAGATATGGATTTATTAGCTGTATGTATAGGTCCAGGTTCGTTTACAGGACTTAGAATAGGTATGGCTACAGTAAAAGCTATGGCCCATGTAAATAATATACCAATAATAGCAGTAAATTCTTTGGAATCTCTAGCAAATAACATAAATTTCTGTGATAGAAAGATATGTTGTATATTAGATGCGCAGAAAAATCAAGTTTATTCAGCTAAATACAAGTTTGAAAATGGAGAGATGATAGAATTAGATGGTGTTGATGTTGTAGAGTTTGATGCTTTAGTAGATGAAATTGTATCAACTAATGAAGAATTTATAATAGTTGGAGAAGCTGTATACAAATATAAAGACAAGTTAGAGAATATAAAAAATATAAAAATACCTTCACCAGCTAATAATGTATCTAAAGCAGGAAGCTTATGCTCTTTAGCATTAAATAAATATAATAAAAATATAGATGTACATACTTGTTATACGATAAATCCTATGTATATCAGAAAATCTCAAGCTGAAGTACAATATGATGAAAAAATGAAGAGGCTAAATAATGGAAGATAATACAAAACTAATAGTAGATGATATAAAAATAGAAGAAATGACTACAGAAGATATAGATGAAGTTTTTGAAGTAGAAAAAAATTGTTTTGAAGATTATTGGTCAAAAGAGTCTTTTAGAAAAGAGTTGTCTAATGAAGTAGCAAGGTATATAGTAGCTAAGTTAAATGGAAAAATTGTCGGATATGTGGGAATTTGGCTTATACTTGATGAAGGGCATATAAATAATGTGGCTGTTCATAGTGACTATAGAGGGAAAAAAATAGGGGACAAGTTGATAAAAGGCATAGTTGATTTATGTAAAGATAATAATATTGCATCTATGACATTAGAAGTTAGAGCATCAAATAAAATAGCACAAAATTTATATAGAAAATATGGATTTAAAATGGGTGGAATAAGAAAAGAATACTACAGTGATAATAAAGAAGATGCAATTATAATGTGGAACCAATTAAAAGAGGTGTAGAGTTTATGAGTGATATAATAACATTAGCTATAGAGAGTAGTTGTGACGAAACAGCTGCATCAGTTTTAAAAAATGGTAGAGAAGTACTTTCAAACATAATCTCTACTCAAATCGAGACACATAAAAAATTTGGTGGTGTAGTTCCAGAAGTGGCCTCAAGAAAACATGTGGAAAATATTGATATAGTTGTTCAAGAAGCTTTAGACAAAGCAAATATAGGTTTTAATGATATAGACCATATCGCAGTTACATATGGACCTGGGCTAGTAGGTGCTTTATTGGTTGGTCTATCTTATGCTAAAGCACTTGCATATACTTTGAATATTCCACTTGTAGGAGTAAATCATATAGAAGGGCATCTAAGTGCAAACTATATAGAGCATAAGGATTTAAAACCTCCTTTTATAACATTAATAGTATCTGGAGGTCATACTCACTTGGTTGAAGTAAAAGATTATGGCAAGTATGAAATTTTAGGAAAAACAAGAGATGATGCATCTGGAGAAGCATTTGATAAGATTTCAAGAGCTATGAATTTAGGCTATCCAGGAGGTCCTATTATTGATAATCTGGCCAAAAATGGAAATAAACATGCTATAGAATTTCCAAGAGCCTATTTAGAAGAAGATAGCTATGATTTTAGTTTTAGTGGATTAAAATCTTCTGTATTAAATTATCTAAATGGAAAAAGAATGAAAAATGAAGAAATAGTAGTTGAAGATGTAGCAGCATCTTTCCAAGAGGCTGTAGTAGAGGTTTTATCTACTAAAGCACTAAAAGCAGTAAAAGACAAAGGATACAATATCATAACTCTTTCTGGTGGGGTTGCTTCTAATTCGGGGCTTAGAGCTAAAATAACAGAGCTTGCTAAAGACAATGGTATTACTGTTAAGTATCCTCCTCTAATTTTATGCACAGATAATGCAGCTATGATAGGGTGTGCAGGATATTATAATTTTATAAATGGGAAAACGCATGATATGAGTTTAAATGCAGTTCCAAATTTAAAGATAAATCAGTAGAGTTAGATGAATTTGTAAATATAAAAGTATTGTTTCAAAAAAGTAAGTAGAAGTGAAATTAAATATAATAAAAATAAATATAGTATATATTAAAACTTGAAGTAAAACTATTTATAATCTTTATATTCCAATGAATTGCAACAAATTTTAGGATATACAGATTGTCTTTGGCTTAGATTTGCTTCAAGTTTAATTTTTTCTATAGAAAGATTATTTTAAAAAGTGGGTAATATACCCTTTTTTTTCATTCTTAAAAAGTTTTATACTAATTATAGAAAGATTAAGGAGGGGAAGAAATGAGTCAAAGTAAAGAAGACAAAATAAGAAGTATTTTGGAAGCAAAAAATATTAAATCAAATTTTCAAAATAAAGAAAATTTAAGTGAATTTAATGAAAAAAAAGCAAGTAAAAGAGCAGAAGACTTATTAGATGTATATTATAATACATTATCTACTGCTGATATGGAATTTCCATATTGGTATAATAGAGAATATAGAAAATCAGATGGTGATATACCAGTAGTTAGAAGAGCTAAAGCTCTTAAAGCTGCTTTTTCACATATGACACCAAATATAATACCTGGTGAGAAAATAGTAATGCAAAAGACACGCCATTATAGAGGTTCTTTTCCAATGCCATGGGTAAGTGAAAGCTTCTTTGTTGCTCAAGGAGAACAAATGAGAGAAGAGGCAAAGAAATTAGCCAGTAACACAGCTGATGAACTTACAAAATTTGGGTCTGGTGGAGGAAATGTTACTGAAAGTTTTGGAAATGTCGTTTCAATAGCTGGTAAATTCGGAATGAGAAAAGAAGAAGTACCTGTACTTGTAAAAATGGCAAAGGAATGGGTTGGAAAGTCTGTTGAAGATTTAGGTTTTCACTATGAAAAAATGATGCCAGATTATGATTTAAAAGAAAACCTAATGAGTACACTTATATGCATGTTTGATTCAGGGTATACACTTCCTCAAGGTAGAGAAGTTATAAATTATTTTTATCCTTTAAATTATGGATTAGATGGAATTATAGAAATGGCAAAAGAATGTAAAAAGGCAGTTGCAGGAAATGCATCTGGAGATGGGCTTATTGGTATGGACCGTCTATATTTTTATGAGGCTGTTATTCAAGTTATTGAAGGATTACAAACTTGGATTTTAAATTATGCAAAACATGCAAAATACTTAGAAAGTATAGAGACAGATTTAGAAGCTAAAAAAGAATACTCAGATTTAGTGGAGATATTAGAACATATTGCACATAAACAACCTCGTACATTTAGGGAAGCTCTTCAGTTGACTTATACAATTCATATAGCATCAGTAAATGAGGATGCTATATCTGGTATGTCTATAGGACGTTTTGGTCAAATTTTATATCCTTGGTATGAACAAGATATAGAAAAAGGACTAATTACAAAAGAAGAGGTTATCGAATTATTAGAGCTTTATAGAATAAAAATCACTTGTATTGACTGTTTTGCTTCAGCGGGCGTAAATGGAGGAGTACTATCAGGCAATACATTTAATACTTTATCTATAGGTGGATTAAAAGAAGATGGTTCTACAGGAGCTAATGAACTAGAAGAGTTATTATTAGAAGCAAGTATGAGATGTAGAACTCCTCAACCTAGTTTAACTATGCTATATGATGAAAAGCTTCCAGAAGATTTCTTAATGAAAGCTGCTGAATGTACAAAGCTTGGTTCTGGTTATCCAGCATGGGTAAACAACTCAAATGGAACAACATTTATGATGAAACAATTTGCTGATGAAGGTATGACTGTTGAAGAAGCAAGAGCATTTGCATTAGGTGGATGTTTGGAAACGTCTCCAGGGTGTTGGAAACAGTTAACTTTAAACGGAAAAACGTACTCTATTGCAGGTGGAGCAGGTCAATCTGCTGGCTCTGGAGTTCACTTTATAGCTAATCCAAAAATTTTAGAACTTGTTCTTATGAATGGTAAAGACTATCGTATGAATATACAAGTATTTGAGCCTCATAATAAGCCATTAGATACTTATGAAGAAGTCATAGAAGTATTTAAAGATTATTATAAACAAGCAATAAATGTTTTAGAAAGAGCAAATAACATTGAGTTAGATATATGGAGAAAATTTGATACTTCTATAATAAATTCACTACTAAAGCCAGACTGTTTAGACAAAGGTCAACATATAGGAAATATGGGATATCGTTATAATGCAACATTAAACGTAGAAACTTGTGGTACTGTTACTATGGTCAATTCATTTGCAGCTCTTAAGAAACTTGTATATGATGACAAAGCATTTACAATAGAGGAAATGAAGGATGCCATATTAAATAATTTTGGATTTAAAGATGCATTAGAAGTAGGAAATTATTCTATGGCAGACCAAGTAAAAGTAGATAAGACTGGTAAATATGATGCTATTTATAAGGCCTGTCTTGATGCACCTAAATATGGAAATAATGATTTGTATGCAGATAATATTCTTAAAAACTATGAGGTATGGTTATCAAAAGTATGTGAAGAAGCACAATCTTTATATGCTAAGAAGATGTACCCTTGCCAAATATCTGTTTCTACACATGGGCCACAGGGAGCTGCTACCTTGGCTACTCCAGATGGTAGACTAAGTGGAACAACATATTCAGATGGTTCAGTCTCTGCATATGCAGGAACAGATAAAAATGGAGTATATGCATTATTTGAATCTGCAACTATTTGGGACCAAGCAGTAGTTCAAAATTCTCAGATGAATTTAAAACTTCATCCAACTACTATAAAAGGACAACAAGGAACTAAAAAATTATTAGATTTAACAAGAAGTTATTTAAGAAAAGGTGGGTTCCATATTCAATATAATGTTGTAGATTCAGAAACATTAAAAGATGCACAAAAAAATCCTGACAATTATCGTCAATTAATGGTACGTGTTGCTGGGTTTACTCAATATTGGTGTGAATTAGGTAAACCAATACAAGATGAAGTAATTGCTAGAACAGAGTATGAAGGGGTGTAAAATATGAGAAAGCATAGTGATTGTATGAATTTTTGTGCAGTGGATGCAACCAAAGGAATTTGTAGATTATCAAAACAAATGATTAATTTAGATGATGCAGCATGTCCAGAGATAAAAGTAATGCCAAAATGTAAAAATTGTAAAAATTTTGTTGAAGCTAATGATGAAGGTATAGGCAAATGTGTTGGCCTAGAGAAAGAAGACTGGGTATATTCAACATTGAATGCAATTACTTGTGAAGGACATGTGTTTAATGAGTAGTCAAAAGCAATTAGAAGGCATGATTTTTGATGTACAAAGCTTTTCAGTTCATGATGGTCCAGGTTGTAGAACAACTGTATTTTTAAATGGATGTCCACTGAGTTGTAAATGGTGTGCAAATCCAGAAAGTTGGACTGTAAGACCACATATGATGTTTAGTGAATTATCTTGTCAATATGAAAATGGATGTACTGTATGTCATGGTAAGTGTAAAAATGGTGCATTGAGCTTTAATCTTGATAATAAGCCAGTTATAGATTGGAACATCTGTAAGGACTGTGAAAGTTTTGAATGCGTCAACTCATGTTATTATAATGCGTTTAAATTATGTGCAAAACCTTACACTGTAGATGAACTTGTGCAGGTAATTAAACGTGATTCTAACAATTGGAGAAGTAATGGAGGAGTAACATTTAGTGGAGGTGAGCCACTACTTCAGCATGAATTTTTACATGAAGTATTATTAAAGTGTCATGAGGTAAATATACACACTGCCATTGAAACGAGTGCATGTGTATCAAATGAAGTTTTTAATAAAATATTTAACGATATTGATTTTGCATTTATTGATATAAAGCATATGGATAGAGAAAAACACAAAGAACAAACAGGTGTGTATAATGATTTAATATTAGAAAATATATCAAACCTTGCAAATTCTGATTGGAATGGAAGATTAGTACTTAGAGTACCAGTTATCTCTGGGTTTAATGATAGTGATGAAAATATAAGTGATATTATATCTTTTATGCACAAAAATAATTTGGTAGAAATTAATCTATTACCATTTCACAGATTAGGAGAATCAAAATGGACTCAATTAGGCAAGGAATATGAGTATTCTGATAAGGGTGATGTTGATGAAGGTCATCTTGAAGAATTACAAGATATATTTTTGGATAATGGTATAGCTTGTTATGTTGGTCATGAGACAGCTTTCTAAAATTAAATACAAGTTTTAATTAAAAAAGGATGTTACACTAAAAGCTAGAGTTACATCCTTTTTTATGTGGTTTTTATGTAGAAATAATTAAGTAAAGTTTTATATGTTTTATATATTGTTTATATTGCTTTATGTCCATAAATATTGCTTTAAATATACTTTATATATTTTTTATAGTTTAAATTACAGTTAGAGAATATATTACGTTTACTTCATTGAAGCAGAAGTTTTGTGGTAAAATACTACTATGAAAAAATTTAATAGAATATATTTTAGAAACAACTAAAAATAATAGTTAGGAGGAAGACATCTATATGAACAAATCATGGAGCAACTTGATTATTAAGAATAAAGACAGAAAAGTACGTTCAGGGTGGATTATTATAGCTGTTATGGCTACCTTTTACATACTTCAGTATTATTTAAGCATGATACTTGTGGAAATAATAAGAAAAATCCTGGTTGCTACAGGTGACATTAATTTAAAAACAAACTATTTTTCAGAATATGCTAATTGGTTAAATGATGTTGGGTTACAGATTGTATTTCAAATTCTAACAGATTCACTTATGATTATTATTCCTATAATTGTATGGAGATTTATTATGAAAAATCCTATTAGTGAAATGGGATTACATTCTTATAGAATTAAGAAAAAAGAAGGATATGTAGGAATGTTATTAGGAATATTTAATTGTACAGTAATCTTTATTATAACAATAACAATTGGTGGTGGTCATGTTACTTCATGGGTACCAAAAATTTCACCTTTAACAGTTTCTTGGATACTTGTCTTTATTTTAGTTGCTTTTGCAGAAGAAATTTTAAATCGTGGTTTTTTTATGGCAGTTTTACGAAGATGTAAAAATATTTATTTTATAATGATTGTTCCATCTGTTATTTTTGGGTTGATTCATATATGGAATCCTGATGTTACTTTTTTGTCTGTAATTAATATTATAATTATTGGGATTCTTTTTTCATATATGTTTATAAAGTCGTCGAATATATGGATGTGTATAGGTTATCATTTTACATGGAATGTATTTCAGGGGATTATATATGGTATGCCTGTAAGTGGACTTCAGGTTCCAGGGATTATAACTACACAAATCACTCATGGTAATCTATTAAATGGAGGGATGTTTGGTATTGAAGGTGGAATTTTGACTACTTTTGTTAATCTACTTAGCTTTATATTTGTATGGTATTACTATAGAGATTCTAAGTATGATTTTGTTAGTGATAAAGTAAATGTGACCAATATCAAGAATTAGTTGATTATAATAAATTTTAATAATATCTTCTAAGCTTAAAGTATTCTGTAGGATTGTTGGAAATTTACAAAAATATAAAAATAACTTGGATATTCTATTTACTCCAAGTTATTTTTATATTCTTTTGTAAATAGAAATGGAACATAAAAAATTAAAACAACCATAGATACTATTAGTATATCATGGTAAGTGATAGTTGATTCTTTAGAATTTGTGATAAGAAAAGCACTATTATTTAAAACATGAATTATAGCACAAAACCAGATATTCTTAGTTTTTATATAAAGATATCCTAAAAATATTGAAATTCCAACTATATGTATTGAACGTAATATTATTCCTAATATTGGCGCTTCAGGTGTATATAATGTAAATATTAGTGGTAAGTGCCACAAGCTCCAACACATACCTAATATTATAACTCCTAACTTTTTACCAAATTTATCAAAAAAAATATTCTGTAAAAAACCTCTCCAGGCATATTCTTCACTAAAAAAATATAAATAGTAGTTAATAATGTTATTGGAGTAAATATAAATTTTATGATACCACTATAATTAGGTTGAGCCCCTTGTAGTATTAGTATAAATGATGTTGGAACAATTACAGAAATCATAAAGTAAATAATTAATAAAGAACCTAGTTTAATATTTTTTACAGGATATAAATTTTTTTTATTTGATGAATATATTATAATTGATAAGCTACTTATAAAAGTTAATATTAGGTTTATAATTATAAATTCATTATTATTTATTAGATTTAATAACTTAAGAACAATTAATAATGAATAAATAAGAAAAAATAATATGATTAGTGAATAAAATTCATACATATCATTATTTAATCCTTCAGTATAAAACTTTGCAATAGCAACTGAAGATAGAGGTAATATCATCATGAATGATGCAAAGTTTTCTGGATCAATAAATTTATTATAATATAACAGTAAACCTAATGAATAAGTTAAACCAAAGTTTATAAAGAAAAAGATAATAATTTGTATTTTTTTTCTTTTTATTTCATTTTTAATAAATACTGGGTTTAGAATATTTATCCATATTAATTTTAAGTTCATTAATTTAATACTCCTTTACAATATAGATTCTTAACTAAATTAAAATATTTTATTGAATATTATAAATTCATGACAGTCAATATTATTGAAAAGTAACTTATAAAATTATATATAAATAATAAAATTAATTTTACTATCTACCTATATATTTAGTTATATTGCAGGCAGAATGTGGTTTACCATAACCAAAAGGACAACAAAAAATATTTTTCTATATTTTTATTATCTTTTTGTAAAAGATTTATTATTTATTGCATTAAATTAATAGGCAGTAGAGGCATAGTTGATAAAATTAATGAAGAAATTAAACTTATGAATATAAATTTATTATTGAGTTTTAATATTATATTTATTATTCTCTTTGATTTTAATATTTTATATTTAATAATTATTACATTCGTCTGGTTAATAAATAATAATTAAATAAATCAAATGATTTTAATTTACTATATGATTATAATATAACGTTGATTTTTTATGATTTCAATAATTTCCTATATACAAAATAATACAAAAAATTTATTAAAAAGTTAGTTTATTATTTTATTTATAAAAATTAGGATGAATTTGTAATGTTAATATCAAAAAAATAAATATAAATATCAAAAATAAATTTATTTAAAATTAAAATTTTATTTATTATTAAAAAGTAAATATAATTATTAGTAATATATATAGTATTTGTAATAAAATATCAATAATTAGAAAGATTATGAAAACTAAATTAGAAGAACTAAAAACTATATTTTTATTAATTATAATATTTGAATAATCTTTTTAATCATATAAAATGCATATACTTGTAATATTTAAAGGTGATATTAATATTATTAGTGTATATTAATATTCCCTTGAAATTAAAAAAACATAGATATTTCAGTAATCTAAAATAGTCTACAAAAATAATAGTTTTATCAAAATTAATAAGAATACATATAGATTTAAACCTAAAAGTATGAACATGTCTGTTTTTTACAAGATTAAAATTTATATTATATGATAAAATTAAATTAACTTAACTATTTCAATAAGACTTATAATTTTTTTCTTTATACTAGACCTTATTGAAACCTTTATAGTTTAATTCTAATTATATATTATAAATAAAGTATGTGTATATTAAGGAGGTAATATGAAGTTTTTAAATGTTTTAATAGTAGTTGAAGATATTGAGAAATCAAAAAAGTTTTATTATGATGTTTTGGGGTTAAAGGTAATCTGTGATTTTGGAGAAAATGTTGTATTAGAAGGTAATATATCATTACAAGAAAAAAAGCTTTGGTTAGAATTTATTAATAAGAGTGACAGTGAAGTTAAGTTCAATGGAAATGATGCTGAGTTATATTTTGAGGAAGATAATTTTGATACTTTTGTTGAAAGATTGAGTACAATGAAAGATATAGATTATGTTCATCTAGCTATAGAGCATAGGTGGGGTCAAAGAGCAATTAGATTTTATGATTTAGATGGGCATATTATTGAGGTTGGAGAAACTATGTCATCTGTGTGTAGACGTTTTTTAGATAGTGGTCTTTCAATAGATGAGGTAGCTAAAAGAATGGATGTAACTGTCGAATATATTGAATCAGTTTTAGAATAGATGGATTATATTAAAGTAAAACTATATTTTGTATAGAAGTAAGGGCTGTAAGTAAACTTGTATGGAAACAAATTTACTTACAGTTTTTGTTTTTGTAAGATACAGAATATAATATTTGTTATAATTTTATTTGGATTTTTAAAAAGTGCATGATTTTCCTTACATATTATAATAGAATTTAATATTTATTGGATGATTTAAATTTAGAAAAATATAAGTATTAGCTTATAAAAGATAATTATACTTACTATCAAGCTGTAGAATCATATATACTATTTTATGTAATTATGTTAAAATTTAATTGAACAAATTAAAAATATAGTGAAAATTGTAGTTTTAGTTTATTTATTTAATAAATATTTCAAATAAAATAATGTTTAAATAAGAAACATAAATAATAATATTATTATTGTTCTTAAAGACAAAAAATCTTAGCTTAAAAATTTGTATCATATAAAATCCCTACATATTATGGAAGTAATGATACATTATATGATATACACAATAAAGTATAAAAGTATTTACATGTTTTTTCTATATATTTTATAAGTTTTAGGTATGGAAAATTACTAAATAAAAATTAGATTAATGATTATGATAGTATAGATAAAGTTTATTCTTTTTATTAATAGAAATTGTTGTATAAAAATAATAAAAGTGAGGAGAGTGATATTTAAATAAAAAAATTTTAATAAGTATTGGTAATATAGTTTTTAGGGATGATTATTTTATGTAAAAAGTTGTTATTTGTAAAGATAAATATAGAAAATATTATAAGTATTGATTTAGTGATAATCTAAAAGGTGAGAATTGTAATAAAAAGAGAACATATCCTTCAAATGGATGTAAACTTATAAATAACATTATTACAAGAGATTTATTATACATATACTGCAACTATTAATTAGAATTTATACTGTATTTGTATTTAAATAAAAACACAAATAATATTATTGTAAAAATTTATAATTATTAAATATTTAAAGTATAAGATATAATAATTATAAGTAATTTATGTATAAAATATAGATATATTTAGATTAAATAATAATTATTATTATTATACAAAAATTTTGTATTAAAAAATATCTTTAAATTTGAAATATAATAAATGTTAGATAGAATTTTATAAAATTTAAAATAAAAAATTATATAAGGGGTGTAATATGATTAATATTATTATTTGCGAAGGTAAAAAATCAGAGAGGGTAATTCTAAATGATTATATAAATACCTTTTTTTATAATTACAATTTTGAATACAATATCAAAGAGTTTGAAAATGGAGGCGATTTATTAAAAAAGTATCCTAATAATGTTGATATCATATTTATGGATATAGACTTAAATGATGAAAATGGATTTAATGTTTCAAAAGAAATCAAAAAATTTGATGAAAGTGTAAGAATTATATTTGTATCCTCATCAAATAAATACATAAAGAAAGGTTATGAGATAGGAGTTTATAGATATTTAGAGAAGCCCTTAAAATACTCTCTATTTAAAGAAGCAATATCATCATATTTAAAAGAATGCTACAAAAATGAAGCTATTTTATCTATAAAATGTAAATGCAAGATATATTTCATAAAGGTAGATGATATTTTATATTTAGAAGTTTTAAAAAATGATTTAACTATACATACTGAAAAAGGAATATATACTTTTAAGAGTAGTATGAAAGAAATAGAATCAAATCTAGAAGAACATAATTTTTTTAGATGTCATAAAAGCTACCTTATAAATTTAATGAAGGTAAATATGCTAGATATAGAAAATAATATTGTATTTATAAATCAAAATTCAATAATTGTAAGTCGTTATAAGATAAAATTATTGAGAGAAAAGTTAAATAGTTGTTTGGTAGATGTAATAATTTGAGGTAAATTTTTGCCTTTATATTCTATTCTAATAGAATATATCTATTGTAAAATATGAAAAAATTTATAATAAAAACTAATTATAGTTAAAAATATACCTTTCATCAATAACAGATTGAATATATTAAGATTTTATTTTACAATTCTATTAACAATTTTATTTTAAAGATTTAATTTAAAATTTAAATATGTATTATACATAATAAAATAATGTTATATTATATTACTTAATAAAATATTTTATTTCAATTTTATTAAGTATGGAGGTGTATTGTGGAAAATGGTAAATTTCAATTTTTTAAAGGTGTAAGAAATTGTTTTAATATGATTTATCTACATGATAAAAGATATTTATTTATCTCTATGTTTATGGCAATTTTTCAGGGGATTGTTCCATCTATTTCTTTGTTAGTAAGTCAAAATATCATTAATAATATGCAAACATTTTCGAAAAGTGTAAAAGAAATATTAGTTTTGTTAATTATGTATTTAATCATAAATATAATTCCTTCAATTTTTCAAAGTTTTTATGGATATTATAGAATAAAGTTTAATAAAAATTTTGAAAAACATATTGAAACAATGATGTTAGAGAAATCTTTAACTTTGAGTTTAAAAGATTTTGAGGATGATAATACTTATGACATGATAAATAGAGCTCAATCTCAAAAAGGATTTAATATTACTATACTATCTGAAAACCTTATTTCAATAATAAGAGAATCAGTATCTACACTTTCTCTTATTGTTGTATTATCACAATTTCAACTTTGGCTAATAATAGTTGTTATTGTTATTCCTGTATTGAAATCATTATATTCCATTAAATTAGGAAAGGAACAATATGATGTTAGTGTAAACAGAACTTGGAAAGAAAGAAAGGCCTGGTACATAGATTATTTGTTGTCAAAAGGTTATGCTTACAAAGAGATTATGGTATTTAGAATTGGTTCTAAACTTATTAATCATTATAAAAAATTAAAAGAGGATATTATATCTCAAGATATGAATATAGCTAAAAAGAATTTTATTGCTACGCTATTATGTACAGTTTTAGATTCAATTGTATCTGCAGGAATTATAGGATTTATAATAATTCAAGGTATTTTAAAGAAGATTTTAATAGGAGATGCGACTACATATATACAAGCAGTTCAATCTATAAAGGATAATGTTGAATCAATATTTTCGTTATTTAGTTCAGTAATACAAGATCTTTTTTATACAGATTTACTGTTTAAATTTCTAGATTATAACTGTAAAGAAGACTCAATTGAACATATAAAAATATTTGAAAAAATAGGGGATATAAATAAAATAGAGTTAATAAATATTTCATATAAATACAATCATTCATCAGAGTATTCTTTAAAAAATATTAATTTAACTTTAAATAAAAATGATCCCATTGCTATACTAGGAAAAAATGGTTCAGGTAAAACGACACTTTTAAAAATATTATTAGGTTTTTATGATGATTATGAAGGTGACATCTTGATAAATGGAAAAAATTTAAAGGATATTGAAAAAGATGAATACATTAGAAAAGTAAGTTGTATGTTTCAAGATTATATTAAATATGAGGCTACATTAAAAGAAAATGTCGCCATGGGAGATGTATATAAGAGTAACTTGGAAGAAAAAGTTAAAAGTAAACTTAAAGAAACTAAATTGAAACCAAGTATTTATGAGGAAGATGGATTAGAAACTATTTTAGGAACCTGGTTTGGTAAGAAGCAACTTTCTATGGGTGAATGGCAAAAAGTAGCAATATCTAGAACTCTTATGAAAGATGCTGATATGTACATTTTTGATGAACCAGATTCATCTTTAGATTCTGAAGCGGGAAATGAACTCCTTTCTTTATATAAAAAAACATTTGAAAATAAGATTGGAATATTTATAACGCACCATATCCAACATGCAAAAAAGATAACTAACAATATTGTAGTTCTTGAAAATGGAAAGTTGTTAGAAAGTGGAAGACATGATGAACTTATGGACAAAAAGGGTGTTTATTTTAATTTATTTTGTAACTGCAAATAAATATTAAAGGGAGGTTAATTAATGAATCAAAAACCATTTATACACACATTTAAAGCTGGAAAATCATATTTTATTTATGATGTTAATACGGATAAGATTTTAAAGGTAAATGCTGCTGTTTATAATTATCTAAATAAAATTGAGCATAATTTAGAAAAAGAAAGTGACTGGAACATAGAAATAGAAGACGAAATTAATACCTTGATTAATTATGGATTTCTAAAAAATAAAAGGGTAAGTAAAACAATGCACCCTGAAACTAAGTATATAAAATATCATATAGAAAATAATCTATCCTCTATTATTTTACAAGTAACCCAAAATTGTAATTTACGTTGTGACTATTGCATTTATTCTGGTTCATACAGCAACAGAGTTCATACAAATAAAAGAATGAATATAGATGTAGCAAAAAGAAGTATTGACTATTTGATTAAGAATTCTAGTCAATTAAATGAAGTTAGTGTTGGCTTTTATGGAGGAGAACCCTTACTTGAGTTTGATTTGATTAAGCAGATAGTAGAATATGTAAAAGTAGTTGGAGAAGGAAAGGAAATATACTTTAATCTAACTACAAATGCAACTTTATTTAATGAGGAAATAATAGAATTCTTTGTAAAAAATAATATAACAACTATGATTAGTTTAGATGGAGGAAAAGAAATTCATGATAAAAGTAGAAAATTTGCAAATACAGGAGAAGGATCTCATGATGTTGTATTAAAAAATGTACGTTACATAAAAAATAAATATCCAGAATATTATAAAAAGAATATTACATTTAATACAGTGATAAATTCAGAAAATGATTACATTTCTATAGATGATTTTATATCTAAAAATGAGACTTTAAAAGATTCAAACTTTTTAGCTTCCACTCTTAATAATAACTATTCTGATAAAGAAATAGTTTCATCAGATGAATATATATTAGGTAAGAGTTATGATAGATTCTTGACTTTACTCAACAAATTAAAATTTATAAAAGATGAGAGTATGTCACCTTTATCAAGAATAGAAAGAGCCTTATTAGATGATTTTAGATATGAGAAAAATATTGAAGGTAGATTAGAGTTACCAGATGTGTGGCATCATGGTGGACCATGTATACCAGGAGCTTTTAGAATATTTGTAACTACAGATGGAGAATTTTTTCCATGTGAGAGAGTAAGTGAAAGTTCTAAAATGGGTATGATTGGAAATTTAGATAGTGGAGTAGATATAGAAAAGGCTGAAAAACTTTTAAATATAGGAAAATTATATGAAGAGCAATGTTCTGATTGTTGGGCCTATAGTTATTGTGATATATGTATAGCTAAGATTGATGATACTAAATGTAATGAAAATGAAATAAAACCACATGATTGTGACAGAATTAGACATTCTACAGAAAATAATATGAAAGATTACTGCGTTTTGAAATCTCTAGGATATCAATATTAAATTTTCTAATGAAAGGAAAGATGGGATTATGGAAAAAGTACTTATATATCCATTTAATTATAATTTTTTTACTATTTTAAATCATTGCAATAAAATTTCAGATATAGAAATTAATTCACTGGTTAGTCCTTCTGGCTGGGGGTTATGCAATAAGGAGTATAATGTTAATAATATTATTACTAAAGTTACAAATGATTTTCAAAGTGAACTTAAAAAGAATTCTTTGGTATGGTTTGTTGATTCAAAAGAAAATCTAGACTTAGAAAAATTTATAATTCCTAAATTAAAAGTAGCTCTAAAAGAAGGTAAAAAGATATTATATACACGTGATGATCTTAATAAAATATCTAGGTATATATCTCATTATGAATTCAAAAAGATTAATGAATGGAATTTAGAAAAATATGAAATAAGAGATATAGAGGGTATATCACAGATAAACACACCAATAATATTTATTTGTGGTCTTTATGGAGGGTTAGATACTTTTGATGTAAATATAAGGATAGGAGAAGAACTAAGAAAAAGGGGGTTTTCAATATTACAATTTGGCCCTAAAAAAGAGAGCTATTTATTTAAAATGATTCCTATACCAGAGTTTATGTTTGATGATTCGATAAGTAGTAAGACAAAGATTATTAATTTTAACCATTTTATAAAAGATAAAGAGGTAGAGGCAAAGCCAGATTTAATAATTATAGAAGTTCCAGGAGAATTATTCCCTTTCTCTAGAAAAATGGTTGGTAATTTTGGAATTAGAGCTTTTGAAATTTCTAATGCAGTAATAAATGATTGTGGTATATTATGTATTCCATCAAGTATATATGATAGAGAATATTGTGAAGAACTTAAATATTTTATTAAAGGAAGACATGGTATAAATATAGACTATTTTAGTATAGAGAAAAAAGTTATAGATACATATGAGACAGAGGTGAAGCAAAAATTTTCATATATGTCATTAGATGAAAACTTTTTTGTTGAAGATATAGAAGATTATGAAAAAACATTTTTTATACATGATAATAAACAATTACTAGAATTAGTGGACAATATAGTGAATCAATTAAAAGAGTATGCTAAAGTAATATCTATTTAGAATTGGAGGTTAATTATGAATTACACTGAAAAGGAATTACTACTAGAGAATATATTTTTTGATGTGACTGGAATTAATTTTAATAAAAATAACAATTTAAAAAAAGAATTATTTTTTTCACCGTCTTTACATATACAGCCAAGAGAATTACTTTTAGTATTTTGCGAGGTAATAGAAAACTTTAATATAAAAATTCCAGAGGAAAAACTTTTGAATAGGCAATTTACGAGTTTTGATAATGTTCTAAAAATAATCAATATGGTATAGGTTAATAAAGGTATAAAGTAAGTGATCTTATAGAAAAGGGGAGGATATGAATGAGTTTTGGAAAAAGAATAGAAATGAATAATATAGGTGTTGAGACAAGAGGTGTTTGTACTATTATGTGTCCTTATACTTGTAAGATGATGGCATCTTCATCTTGTAACTGCAAGAATAATGATTATAATGCAAGAGGAGGATCATATAATACATATTATAATAAATTGATACATGGCCAAAGAACTCCTGATGGAATGTAAATATTTCAGTAATAAGTATACTATTAAATTGATTTAGCATATTTGATTAAATTTATCTTTCTTACTTTATTTCCTTTTATTATAAAAATATGCAGTTGATTATAATTAAGAGTGTGATTTTATAATAACTGCATAAATAGTATCTGTTATATAAATCACCTCTTCAATTATTATAGTGGTAAATATAGTGATTAGGGGTGATTTTTACAATTTAAAAGTATAAATTAATTAAAAGTTATTATAATAAATTATACTTATTTAAATAGTAAGAATTAAAAGTAAAGTTTTTAAATATATTTGTAAAAATGTATATATATATTAATAATATTGATTAGAATTAATATATTATTTCAATATTTAAACATTATTTATTGGTACTAATTTCCAAAATAGTTAATTGGATATACAATATTATTATAAAAAATAAATATTATTTATTTTAGATTTTAGAAATTGAAATTTCCTTAAGTGAAGGAGGTAATTAGATGATTAGTATGATTATGATGCTTATTGGAGTATTATTTATAGTGTTTGGGATAATTTTAACTGCTGTCGAAATAAAAGGAAAAATGCCAGGTTTTTATGGAGTTGGGCAAAATGCAGTAAGAAAAAATGCTATAGGGATTATAGCAGCAGGTATAGCATTAATTTTTTTTAGAAATGGGTTAGATAGTATTGATTCAATTCTTACCTATGGAGTATTTTTAGTGATAGAGTTAGTAGTAATAGGATTATATTTTCTTATAAGAATAAAATATGATAAAGATGGGAATCTTTAAAGTATAAATTAATAATATTTTGATTTTGATATATGTTTATATAAAAAAATTGTAGATAAATTTTATAAAATAGTTTTATCTACAATTTTTTTATATTTATTATATTTTATGAGAAGTAATAGTATAAAATATTATTGAATTTTTTCTCTCGAAATATATAATTTAGAATCTTCTGATTTATTTTTATGCTCGATTTCCTTATTTTTTTTCATAAATATATATAGAGGAGCTATTAACAACATTGCCCCTAATCCTATTAAAACTCTATTTTGAGTTATAGGTTTTGAAATATCTTCTGCCCAAGCTTGTTGTAACAACCATAAGCTACCTAAAATAGCTACTATTGGTATAACAGGGCCAAATGGAATCTTAAAAGAGGCCTTAACATCTGTTCTTTTTCTTAAAACTATTACTGATAAACAAGTTGGTATGTACTGAGCAAATCTTGCAATTACGCTCATTACTGCAAGTTGTTCAAAACTTCCAGTTAGCACAAGTGGTATACAACAAATTAAAGATATTATTATTGCTACATATGGAGCACCATATTTATTTGTTTTTCCTATAAATGCAGGAAGAGAACCTTCTTCTGCTAGAGAAGAACCACATTTAGGAGTTACTATTGATGAACCTATATTTATACCAAATATAGATATTAATGTTGCTACAGATATGAAAACTTTACCATAATTGCCTACAAATACACTTGAAGCATCTGCAATTGGAATACTGTTTTCAAATAGTCTATCTCCAAGTATACCCATACAGACAATTTGAATTAATATATAAATTATTGCACATATAAATATTGTGGTTATTAATGCGACTGGAAGATTTTTTTTAGGATTTTCCATTTCTCCACTTGCCACAATAAATGATTCAAAGCCGGTAAATGCGTAAAATACTAATATAATGGCTGGACCCATACTAGAGTTAACTACATTTCCTGAAGGAACAATATTTACAAATTTTATAAAGAATATTCCAACTATTACAAAAACTATTAATGGTACTAATTTAGCTATAGTTATTACATTATTCATTATCTTTGTGCTTTTAATTCCAAATAAGCTATTTATTGAAAGTAGTGTTACGAGTATTGCAGCTATATAACCTTTGTATTCAGTGGCAGATTCTGGCCAAAATGAACCTAAAGCTGTTGCAAATCCTACTGCTAGAGTAGACCATGATATAATTCTAATAACCCAAGACATTGTACCAACTTCAAATCCTATAAAATCTCCAAAAGCTTTTTTGGAGTATAGATATGCTCCTCCATTCTTATCAAACATGCTTCCAACTTCTGCAAAACATAAAAGTATTGATAGAACTAAGAGTGTAGCAAAAATGTATATAAACATACTGTTTTGACCTGCTAGATTATAAACTTTACCTGGTAGTAAGAATATACCTGAACCTATTATGCTATTAATCCCTAATAATATCATACTAAATAGACCTAATTTCTTAGCTTTTTCCATATTAATTTATCTCCTATTCTTTTATTAATTACTGTACTAATTAAAATACAAAGTATTCATTACATGCATCATAACACCTATTGGTAAACAATCTTCATCTATATTAAAGCTAGAGGTATGAAGAGGTGAAATTAAGCCCTTTTCCTCATTTTTACATCCTAAATGGAAGAATGCTCCTTTACAATGTTCTGTGTAAAAAGAAAAGTCTTCACCACCTAAAGACGGGTTTGGTCTCAATATAAATTTTTCCTCTCCAAGTAATTCTTTAGTATTTGATATAACTGTATCTACTAACTCTTTTTCATTTATAACAGCAGGATAGTTTTCATCACTTACATGTAAAGTCCCAACACAACCAAATGCAGATGCAGTATCTCCAACAATTTTAGCTATTTTATCAATCATAAAGTTTCTTGTTTTGCTATTTAAGGTTCTTAAAGTGCCTTCTAATTTTACATCTTCACATATTACATTGTGTGCATCACCACCATATATTTTACCTATAGTCAAAACAGCAGCATTATTTGGTTCTAAGTTTCTACTTATTATAGTTTGTAATGATGTAACAATTTGTGAAGCTGTAACTATTGCATCAATACCGTTTTCAGGATATGCACCATGAGCTCTTTTACCTTTGATACTTATTTTTATAGTGTCTACACTAGCATTTAATGTATCATATTTTGTTTCGATAAGGCCTGTTTCTATATGTGGCATAACATGAAGTCCGAATATATAATCGGCCTTGGGGTTTTCTAAACACCCATCCTCAACTAAAAATTTTGCTCCTCCAAAACCTTCTTCTGCTGGTTGAAATAAGAATTTTACATTTACATTAAGTTTATCTTTTATTGAATGTAAAACTTTACATGCTCCAAGTAGCATGGTTGTATGTGCATCATGGCCACAAGCATGCATTTTTCCAGAATGTATTGATTTATAAGGTATGTTGTTTTCTTCTTCAATAGGAAGAGCATCCATATCTGCTCTTATACAAATCGTTTTATCTGCACTTTCTTTTAAAATATATGCCATAATTCCATTGTGTTTTGTAAATTCCATATAATCAATTCCGATTTCTTTTAAATAAGAAATTACCTTCTGTTTAGTAAGATTTTCTTCAAGAGCTAATTCTGGAATTTTATGTAATTCTCTTCTTATGTTTATAAGCCATGGTTTTATAGAATTACAACTTTCTATTACAAAATCTTTTCCTAATTCTTTGGTTTGATATTTTAATTTCAAAGCCTGTTGCATTTTTATTCCTCCAATTGCTTTTTATTGTTTTATTAATATAATAAGCAATTATTATGCCATAATTTTCGATGGAGAATTTTGTTTTTTATAAGAATATTGAATAAATATAATCATTTATCTATATGTATAGTATAAAAAATGATTGCATAGTTTCAATTTTCAGTAAAAAATATTATTTTGAAGAAAATATATTTTATATGCTAGTTTATATAAAAAAAATAGGAAATAAAAAAATTATCCTATTCCTATTAATTCCTATTATTTATGTACAAAATAAATTATAATTTTAGGGTACTTGAAAAATAAAAAAACCTATTGAAGGAGTACTTTAATCCTGAATAGATTTCTTTGTTTGATAAATTATAATTTTATAGACCTTTATATTTTAATTTATTGTAAAAATCTTCTCCTTTTTGAGTTATTTTACTTCCATATCTTCCTGAACTACAAATTATAAGTTCTTCTTTTTTTAGATATTCAAATATTTTTTTAATTTTTCCTTCTGTAATTTGAAGGTTCTTATCGAGTAGTGCTTTTAAAATTAATCCTCTACCAATACCAACATCTGATTCCTTATTTAAAATTAGTATCTCTAATATATTCAATATATCATTCTTACTATATTTTAGTTTTAATGATGTATTTTTGTTATCTGAAGACCTTAAGTTTGGAGGTAAATCTTTCTCTAATACAATATCTTCACACATAATGTTTAAATAGGATGTAACATTTTGGAGTTCTCTTATATTACCTTTCCACATATAGTTTTGTATAAGTTTTTTTGCTTCTGGTGTGATTACTAATTTCTTATTAATTAAATCTTCCATAATAATTAATATGTCTTCTTTTCTTTCTCTTAGAGGAGGTATATTTATTGGAATTGTATTTAATCGATAATATAAATCCTCTCTAAATTGGCTATTATCAATCATTTGTTCTAAATTCTTATTTGTAGCAGATATGATTCTAACATCTATATTAATTACATTGTGAGACCCAACAGGCATTATCTGCTTTTCTTGAAGAACTCTAAGTAGTTTTGTTTGTAATTCTAAAGGCATATCGCCTATTTCATCTAAGAATATTGTTCCATTATTAGCAAGTTCAAATAATCCTTGTTTTCCATCTTTTAGACCTCCAGTAAAAGTTCCCTTGTCATATCCGAATAGCTGGCTTTCTAATAAATTTTCAGGAACGGCTGCACAATTTACTGCTATAAAGGGTTGATTTTTTCTATTTGAGTTGTTATGTATAGACTGAGCTATGAGTTCTTTACCAGTTCCACTTTCACCTCTGATAAGTATGCTTAAGTCAGATTTAGAAACCTTCTTAGCTAAATCTATACATTCAAACATTTTAGGACTATTTGTTTTTATATCCTTAAATGTATATTTTGCTATTTGTCCTTTTTCTCTTAATTTTTTAGTGAGATTTTGTTCTAATTTTTTTATGTATGTTATTTCTTGTAAACTATAATATGTGCCCATTTTTTCATCTCTATTGTATATGTTTTTTTTATTTACATTTATATATTTCTTATTGAATACGACAACTTTATCTAGTATCTCTTTCTCACTCAATAAAACTTTTAAACTATCTACAAATATATCCTCAATGTATTTTCCATATATATCCTCATTTATGTCTAAAATATCTTTTACTTTACTATTATATGTATTTATTTCACCATCTTTTGAAGTAAATAATATACCATCTTTTGATAAATTCAATATTGTATCTAATTCTTCTATTTTTAAAAATAATTCCTTATATTTATCTTTTATACCAGTATCTAAACTTATTATTTCTTCTGAGTATTTAACTAGATTAGATTGTATTTCCTTTGAATCAATTTGTAATAAATTTATTATTTCTATAAATGTAGAAATATCTATATATCTGTGACCTAAATCAAATATATCTGAGATAAAGCTAGGTACTTTTTCTGGAACTCCTGGAGTTATAGCTATTTTTATATTTTTATAGTTATTATCATTCATATATGGAATTGGTCTAATATTAGTCACTCCAATTTTATAAAATAAACTTATAGTTTCTAGAGTAGTTTCATCAGAATCATTTACGATTAGAACATTTGTACCCTGTGGTAAAGATAGTAGATTATAAATTTTATCTTCCCTAAAAGTTCTTCTTACCACAATCACTTTTTTCTTATCTAGTATATTATTTATAATTTTGTCTAATCTTTCTACTGACATTACTAATATCACATCATCATTTATAATATCATTATCATTTATTTCATTTATGAAGTATCTATTAATATTTATAGAATCTCCAAAAACTAATTTCAAATTATTTTCTAAAAAGTCTATTAAATCTTTTCTACTATCATTTACCAGAGCTACTGATTTTTTCATTTATTTCTCCTTATATAATAAATAGTTTCCAACAAAATAGTTGTATAAAGCAATATAATTTTGATAATTTAAATTTATCAAATAAAAAAGAAAGTGTCAATAATGACTTTATAAAAGTTGCATTAAGACACTTTCTTTCTTATAATTAAAAATCTTGTCACCAAATCCCCCTAATTGTTGCTTAAAACTTAAACTGTATGTATATTTTTCATTTCTATTCGATTAAATTATAATATACACCCAAAAAAATTTATTTTAATAAATTCTATTGATAATATAATTTTGTAAATATAGAATTATATTAAAATAAATTATATATGAAAATATATATGTATAAGTTTATTCTGCGTGAGTAGAATGAATTTGTCAAGTTTAATTTAGTTGTAATTTTATCTTTTATTAAAAATAATATAAATTAAAACATATAAATAAAATATTTTATACAATATATTGTAAAGGAGGTAACTTTGATGAAAGCAGAAAAAACAAGTATATATCCAATTATTAAAAATAATTTAAACAAAATATCAATTGTTGAATATAAAAAGGGTCAAAGATTTGTAGCATCAGATAAAGACTTACAAGAAGTGTTCTTTATAATAGAGGGAGTTGCATTAGTGGAGTGTACTACTAGAGGAGGAAATAAATTTCTTGTTGACATTGTACCTGAAAATGAATTTATAGGCAAAATTAGTTACATATATGAACATAATTTGAAATGTGATATATTTGCAAAGACTAATATAAAATTATTTCGATTTGAAAAAAATGTATTTGAAGAGTTTTATCTCAAACCAGATTTTATTGCACTATTTCACAGAAAATGTACAAGAAGAATATATGAATTATATAAAACCAGAATGGTAAGAGAACTATTTTCTTGCACAGAAGTTATTGCCTATTGTATATCAAATAAACAAGAAAATAATGTCTGCAATATAAAAGCTATTCGTAATTTCAGTGAAATCTATTCAATTAGTAGAAAAAGTAGATACCATTCTCTGCTAAAGTTAACTGAAAAGGAGATAGTAAAAAAAATGGGTAATACATATGAAATTTTAAACTATGATGAATTACATAAATTGGCATTTGAAGTAAAAGAATTTTTGGAAGATGAGTAAAAATTGTTACTTAATCAAAATAAAGTATAATAATTTCTGTAAAAATAGAAATAGTCTCACTGAAAATCAAAAATACTTTAGTTATTTTCAATGAGACTGTTTAGAAATATTGTATACTTATAATGTATAGTATAATTATTAATCAATTTCCTTTACTATATTAATAGCCCATTTTTTAGATAATGCTCTAGGAACACCAAATATAAACTTAACCACTTCTTCACTATAAGTGAGCAAAACGAGTACAAATATAGGTGCACCTTTAAATGCAGCTATAAAAGTTAGAGGAATAGAAGCTAACCACATACATCCTAATTCTAAAAATAGAGCATATTTAGTATCTCCTCCACTTCTTAAAATACCAATTATAACCAATGTATTAAAAGATTTAAGAGCCATTAGTATTCCCATTATAAAGAATATCTTAGTTATATCAGAAGCTAAGCTATCAGAAACACTAAACATTTTTAATAATAATGGTATATTTAAAATTAAAATAATTCCAAGTATTAAACCAGCTGAAAATACAAGTATAGAAAACTTTTTAGCATATTCAATGGCTCTTTTAATATGGTCAGCTCCAAGTTCATTTCCAAGCATAATAGATGCACCAGATGCAATACATACAGCTGTCATTATGAAGAAATTACCTGTACTGGTTGCTATCTGGCTAGCTGCTATAGCAGAAGTACCAGCTCTTGCATATGCAACAGAATACAGGACAGTTCCAATTGCCCATACAGAGTCATTTACAAATATAGGAAAGCTTTTTGATGAAAAAGATTTTATAAAAATTTTATCAATAGCTTTTAGATTTTTTAGACCAAACTTTAATATATAGTCTTTTTTATAAAGGTAAACATAAGTAATCATTAAAATTAATTCACATATTCTAGCAATAACAGTAGCTAGAGCAGCACCTTTTACACCCAATGCAGGAAGACCGAAGTTACCAAATATAAATCCATAATTTAAAATAACATTTGTTACAAGTGCAAATGCACTACAAATCATACCTAACTTAGGATTTCTAACACCTCTTGAACCAGTACTAAATACAGTACTTACAGCAATTAATGGATAACTAAATACTGCAATACTAAAGTAATCTATACAAAGTTTTACCACCTCAGAATCATACGAAAATATGTGTATAATTGGCTTTGGTGTTAGTAAAGCAGGAATAACAAATACAAAACTTAAAACAATTGCCAATACACAAGTAAGACCTGTGACTTTTCTTATATTACTCACATCCTTCTTTCCATAAAACTGTGAAATAAAAACTCCAGCACCTCCTGTGATACCAGATAAGGACATATTAAAAAGAAAGAAAAATTGGTTTGCAACTCCAACTGAAGCTACAGATGTTTCCCCCAAACTACTTATCATAATTGTATCTATTACATTTACAGAAGTAGAAATTAAGTTCTGTATGATAATAGGTATACATAAAGATAGAAGTATTTTATAAAATCTTTTATTTTCGTCTTTTAAAGAAAATAGTTCTTGCAAATAATCCTCTCCTTTTTACATAAATTCTTCCCACTCATCATATAGAGAGGCAAGGTTATTTTCTAAATTAATTTTTTCTTGGCTAACTTCTTTAGCTTTATCTGGATTAGAGTATACTTCTTCTTGACATAAAAGTATATCTAATTTTTCAATTTCAATCTCTAACTTTTCAATTTCTTTTTCTATATTTTGTCTTTTTATTCTATTTTTCTTTTCTATTTCTCTTTGTTCTCTCTCTTTTCTTTTTTCATCTTTTATTTGAGTTCTAGTTTTTTCTTCTTTTTCTTCTATAATACTCATCTCTTGGATTTGCCTTTTTTTATCTATATAATAATCATAATTTCCCAGATATTCAGTAATTCCATTTTCATCTAAAACTAAAATTTTATCAACAACAGTATTTAGAAAGTATCTATCATGTGATATTGTAAATATAGTCCCATCATAATTAGTTAATGCCTCTTCAAGGACTTCCTTAGAATCAATATCTAGGTGATTAGTAGGCTCATCTAATAACAATAAGTTTGCATTTGATAGTATAAGTTTAAGTATGGCAACTCTAGCTCTTTCTCCACCACTCAATGTAGAAATCTTCTTAAAAACTTCTTCATCTACAAATAAAAATGCCCCTAACATATTTCTCAAAGTAGTTTGAGTAAGATGAGTATTATTTTCCCAAATCTCATCAATTATTGTGTTATCTAAATTAAGAGTTTTTTGTTCCTGATGGAAGTAGGAAACATGTACATTAGTTCCAAATTTAATATTGCCACTAAGAGGTTGTAGTTCATTAGTTATTATTTTAAATAATGTAGATTTGCCAACACCATTTGCACCTATAAGTGCAACTTTTTCCCCTCTATATATATCTAAATCCAAGTCTTTAAAAAGTATTCTTTCTCCATAACCCATAGATACATCTCTAATTTGAAGAACATCATTACCACTCTGGACAGAAGGCGTAAATTGTATACGAGCTTTTTTCCTATAAGCTTCTGGTTTATCTAAAACGTCTACCTTGTCTAATGCTTTTTCTTTACTTCTTGCACGCTTTAGGTGTTTTTCTCTACCATAAGCTTTTAGTCTTTCAATTGATTCTTCTTGCTTTTTTATTTCTTTTTGTTGGTCTTCAAATTTCTTAAGCTCTAGTTCTTTTTCTATTTTAGATAACTCAACAAATTTAGAGTAGTTACCATTATATACTTTAAGTTTTTTGTTGTGAACTTCAAAAATTCTATTTACGGATTGGTCTAAGAAATATCTATCATGAGATATTAACATGACAGTCCCTTTATATTGTTTTAAAAATACTTCTAACCATTCTATTGCTTCAGAGTCTAAGTGGTTAGTAGGTTCATCAAGTAACAATAGAGTTGGTTTCTTAAGAAGTAATTTTCCTAAAAGAACTCTAGTTTTTTCACCACCAGAAAGTATGCTTATTGGCTTATCCATATCATTGTCACTAAATCCTAATCCCTTTAGAACTCCTTTGGCTTCAGATTTATATCCATATCCATTTAAATCTGAAAATAATTCTAGTTTATGTGAATATTCATCCATGATTTTTTCTATAATTGGAGAGTTTGTTTTTGTACTTTCTTCAGATATTTTAACCTCCAATTCTCTTAAATAGGATTCCATTTCTATCAAATTTTTAAAAACTTCTAGTACTTCTTCCAAAATAGTATTATCCGAATAAAAATTGGTATTTTGTTCTAAATATCCGATTTCACAATCTTTAGAAGTGTAAATATCTCCACTATCATATCCATAAATTCCTGAAATTATTTTAAATAAAGTAGTTTTTCCAGTACCATTAACACCGATTATACCAATTTTATCGCCTTCATTTACTGTAAAACTAATATTTTCTAATATAGAATCTATACCAAAACTTTTATTTAAGTTATTACATGACAAAACAATCATAAATTTCTACCTCCTTGAACTATCTAAAATTATAATGTTTTGATATAATATAATCAAGGTTATATGTATTAGTTTTGAAAAAGAAATATTTTATTGTGAATCAAACAAAAAAGAGGACACTTTTAGGAGGTGAAGATGTTGGGAAATAAAAATATATCAATGGCAGTTATAAGAAGGCTCCCAAAATATCATAGATATCTTGGAGACTTATTAGATAGGGATATACAAAGAATATCTTCTAAAGAATTGAGTGATATAATAGGGTTTACCGCTTCTCAAATAAGACAAGATTTAAACAACTTTGGTGGATTTGGACAACAAGGATATGGTTATAATGTAGAAGCTCTTCATACTGAGATAGGTAAAATTCTTGGGTTGGATCGACCATACAACGCAGTTCTTGTAGGAGCAGGTAACTTAGGACAAGCTATAGCCAATTATGCAGGATTTAGAAAAGCTGGATTCGAGATAAAAGCTTTATTTGATGCAAATCCTAGAATGATAGGTTTAAAGATAAGAGAGTTTGAAGTATTAGATTCAGATACTTTAGAAGACTTTATAAAAAACAATAATATAGATATTGCTGTATTATGTATACCTAAAAATGGAGCACAAGAAGTTATTAATAGAGTTGTAAAAGCTGGAATCAAAGGTGTATGGAATTTTGCACCTTTAGATTTAGAAGTTCCGAAAGGTGTTATAGTTGAAAATGTAAACTTAACAGAAAGTTTATTTACCTTATCGTATTTAATGAAAGAAGGAAAGTAGACAACTTAAACATATTAATAATGAGCAGTTGTGAAGAGTATTGAGAAAGTCAGAAGATTTAATATTAAATCCTCTGGCTTTTTGAAATATTAGGATAAAAATTTAAATAATGTATGGAAATAAACAATATTAAGGAGAGTGGTTTTTGTGGAGGAATTATGGAAAAAGGCAATTGAATTTCATGGTCATGAATGTCCAGGGTTAGCTATAGGATTTAAAGCAGCACTTGCAGCAAGAGAATATTTAGGATGTAAACAGTCAGGAGATGAGGAAATTGTATGTATTTCTGAAAATGATGCTTGTGGAATAGATGGTATACAAGTCGTGCTAAGTTGCACAATGGGTAAAGGAAATTTACTACTTAGGATGACTGGGAAATCAGTATATCATTTCTTTAATAGGGAAAATGGAAAATCTATAAGAATATATGTAAAGTCAAAGCCATTTCAAATGGATAGAGAAGGATACAAAAAGTACTTATTAGAAAGTGATTTTGAAGAAATATTTGAGATTACAGATACTAAGTTAAGACTTCCTGAAAAAGCAAGAATATTTAAATCTCTTAAATGTGAAGTGTGTGGTGAATTTGCATCTGAGCAATATATAAGGATTGAAGAAGGAAAGAAAGTATGTCTTGATTGCTTTAATAAATATGAAAGATTTTATGAGGAGTATTAAAATTATAAATTAGATTAAAGTTAAAAGTATTAGATATGTGCTAACAGTATTTTAAGATGAATTAGGTAGCAACATAATAAAGTATATAAATAATATTAATTGAATCATACATAATTAAAAAGAGGCTGATTAGTATTTATAAAATAAAATCAGTCTCTTTATGAATAACGAATTATTATTCTGGTTGAGGTGCATCTACAGGACAAGCTCCTGCACAAGAACCACAGTCTATACAAGAACCAGCATCTATAACATATGCGTCGTCTCCAGCTGATATACAGCTAACAGGGCATTCAGCCTCACAAGCACCACAGCTTATACAAGCGTCAGTAATTTTATATGCCATTTTGAAATCCTCCCTTTTATATGTATTGTAATTCAATAACATTATAACAAATATTATTGAATATAACAATTAAATTAATTCTACAACAAAAACTTTATTATGATATTCTTGTTTTAAAGTTTTACAATAAAGTTTAATCTGCTTATATTTTTATTTATTTTAAAGAAGTTTATTTTAAAAATAAAATTAAATTTAAAAAGTTATGTATTGATTATATTTAAAAATGTTATACTCTAAAAAAGTATATTTTATTTAAAAATTTATTAATACAAAGGAGATTTACTATGAAAAATAAATTAGTTTATATATGTATTATGAGTCTATTGCTATTTGTAGTAGGATGTTCTAATAATCCAAATAAGGAAAGTACCATTAAAAAAGACTCTAAGAATAACCAAAGCCAAGTTAAAGAAGAAAAAAGAGAACCTGTGAAAAAAGATATAACTATAAGTTTCGCTGGTGATGTAACTATGGGGAACTATAAAGGTTCATCATATTATGGCAGTTTTGACCATGAATTTAAAAGACAAGGAGAAGATTACAATTATTTTCTTAAAAATGTAAAACCTGTATTTGAAAAAGATGACTTAACAGTGGTTAATTTAGAAGGTCCACTTACTACAGCGTCAAATGCAAAAGAAAAAAAATTTGCATTTAAAGGAAAGCCTGGATATGTAAATATTTTAAAATCTGGAAGTGTAGAGGCAGTAAGTATTGCAAATAATCATTCAGAAGATTATTTTGAAGAAGGAATGAAAGATACACAGTTTATATTGGACGAGAATAAAATAAATTATTTTGGATTAGGGAAAGATGCTGTTGTAGATGTCAAAGGAATTAAAGTGGGTCTATTAGGGTATAATGGATTATCAACTGAATATAATGAAAAAAATTTAAAACAAATGGAAGATGATATTAAGTCCTTAAAAAAGAAATCGGATGTTGTTGTAGTGTACTTTCATTGGGGGATAGAATTAGATTATTATCCAGATAAAAAACAAAAAGATTTTGCTCATTATGCTATAGACAAGGGAGCAGATTTAGTTATGGGGTCTCACCCACATGTGATTCAAGGAATAGAAAAGTATAAAAATAAGTATATAGCTTATAGTCTAGGGAATTTTTGCTTTGGAGGAAATAAGAATCCTTCTGATACAGATAGTTATATATATCAACAAACCTTTACTTTTTCAGATAATAAATTAACTTCAATTAAAGAGCCAAATATAATACCAACTTCAATAACATCTAGTAACTCCAGAAATAATTATCAACCAAAAGTATTGGATGGAAGTGAGAAGGATAGAGTTTTAAATAAACTTGAAAAAATAAGCAAAGATTTAAATAAATAAAATGTAAAAAAAAATAAATATATATATTTATTTTAATAATTTATATTTTGTTTAGGGTATGGTAAATCGTGGTATTAAATAAGTAGATTTTAATAGTTAAATTATAGTCAATTATAATAAAGCTATTTAATCTACTTTTTTAATATAAAAATATAAGGGGGAATTTGTAATGGCTTGTAACACTTGTAAAATGTGCGAAAGTGCAGACAAGAAATTAGAAAGTTTTGTAGCTTCAAAGGATGTTGAAACAGCATTTCATAGAACAGAAGATCAGAAAGTTAAGTGTGGTTTTGGACTTCAGGGGGTTTGTTGTAGACTCTGTTCAAATGGACCATGTAGAGTAACTCCTAAATCACCAAGAGGTATATGTGGAGCAGATGCAGACACTATAGTAGCAAGAAACTTTTTAAGAGCAGTAGCATCAGGAGCAGCTTGTTATTTACATGTGGTAGAAAATACAGCTAAGAATTTAAAAAATGTTGGAATAACTAAAGGTGTTGTTAAAGGAGAAAAAACATTAAATCAATTAGCAGAGATGTTTGGAATAGAAAGTGATGAAAAGTATGATAAATGTATAAAGGTTGCAGACAAAGTTATCAACGATTTGTATAAATCAAGAGATGATAAAATGGAATTAGTAGAAAAAATAGCTTATGCACCTAGAGTGAAAAAGTGGAAAGAGTTAGGTATAATGCCTGGTGGTGCAAAGTCAGAAGTTTTTGATGCAATAGTAAAATCATCAACAAATTTAAATAGTGACCCAGTAGACATGCTAGTTAATTGTTTGAACTTAGGTATATCAACAGGATTATATGGTCTTACACTAACTAATCTTTTAAATGATGTTATGTTGGGAGAACCAGTTATAAGAATGGCTCCTGTAGGATTTAATGTAATAGACCCAGACTACATAAATATAATGATAACAGGCCATCAACATTCAACATTTGCAAATTTCCAAGATAGATTAAAAGATGAAGATGTTATAAAATTAGCTCAATCTGTTGGTGCAAAAGGATTTAAGCTAGTAGGATGTACATGTGTTGGTCAAGATTTACAATTAAGAGGAGAACATTATCAAGAAGTATTTGCTGGACATGCAGGTAACAATTTTACAAGTGAGGCTGTTTTATCAACTGGAGCAATAGATATAGTTCTTTCAGAATTTAACTGTACTATACCAGGGCTTGAACCAATAGCAGATAAATATAAAGTAAAAATGGTTTGTTTAGATGATGTTGCTAAAAAAGCGAATGCAGAATACATAGGTTTAGACAGAAGTAAATTAGATGAACTTAGTAACACTTTAATAGAAAAAGCATTGGAGTCTTATAAGGAGAGAAGAGGAAGTATTGAAATAGATATACCAAAAGACCATGGATTTGAACAATCTTTAACTGGTGTAAGTGAAAAGAACCTGAAAGCGTTTTTAGGAGATTCATGGAAACCTCTTATTAATTTAATTGCAGAAGGAAAAATTAAAGGTGTTGCAGCTGTTGTAGGATGTTCAAATATGACAGCAGGAGGACATGATGTAAATACTGTTGAACTTACTAAAGAATTGATTAAAAAAGATATAATAGTACTATCTGCAGGATGTTCTACTGGAGGATTAGAAAATGTTGGTCTTATGTCACCTGGAGCAGAAGAATTAGCAGGAGAAAACTTAAAAGAAGTATGTAAGACTTTAGGAATACCACCAGTATTAAACTTTGGACCATGTCTAGCTATAGGAAGACTAGAAATAGTAGCAACAGAATTAGCAGCTGAACTTGGAATTGACCTACCACAATTACCATTAGTGCTTTCAGCTCCACAATGGTTGGAAGAACAAGCATTAGCTGATGGAGCGTTTGGTCTTGCCCTTGGCTTACCTCTTCATTTAGCTTTACCTCCATTTATAACAGGAGGAAAATTGGTGACAGAAGTATTAACAGAAAAATTAAAAGACTTAACAGGAGGACATGTTATAGTGAATCCAGACCCTAAATCTTCAGCTAATCAATTAGAAGAAATAATAATAGATAGAAGAAAAAATTTAGGGTTAAAGGATGTGGAATGCAATGCATAGAATTTTTATAAATAAAGATTTATGTACAGGATGTAAGAGCTGTGTACTAGCATGTATGCTAAAACACAATAAAGATTATGACATGTACACTCTTGATTTAGAAAATATAGATAATGATAGTAGAGGGCATATAGAATTAGATAGTAGACATAATAATCCAGTTCCAATTCTTTGTAGACACTGTGATGAACCTGAATGTGTATTAGCATGTATGAGTGGTGCAATGCATAAAGATAGTGAAAGTGGAATCGTTTCATATGATGAAGAGAAATGTGGTTCATGTTATATGTGTGTAATGTCTTGTCCATATGGATTATTAAAGCCAGATGATAGAAGCAAGCAGAACATACTTAAATGTGATTTATGTAAAGATGAGGAGTATCCTAGATGTGTAGCTAATTGCCCAAGTGGAGCAATTGAATTACAGAAGGAGGAAAATGATGAATTATGTAGTGTTAGGGGCTAGTGCAGCTGGTATAAATGCAGTAAAAACATTAAGAGAATTAGATAAAGATTCAAATATAGTAGTAATTTCTAAAGATGAAAACGTATATTCAAGATGTATGTTGCATCATGTTATATCTGAACACAGAACTTTAAAACAAATAAATTTTGTTGATGAAGATTTTATGGAGCAAAATAATGTAAAATGGATTGCAGGTAAGACTGTTAAAGGTATAGACATAAATAAAAAGGTAGTTCAGACAGAAGACATTACTGTAAATTATGATAAACTTTTAATAGCTACAGGTGCATCTTCTGCTATTCCTCCTATAAAAAATTTAAGAGATGGAAATTTTGTATATTCTGTGAGAAACATAGATGATATTTATAAAATAAAAGAAAAAGCACAAAATTCTAAAAATGTAGTTATAATAGGTGCTGGTTTAGTTGGTATAGATGCATTAGTGGGATTATTTAAATATGAGCAGTTAAATATTTCTGTAGCTTTTATGGAAAAGTACATTTTAGATAGACAATTGGATGAATATACAGCATCAGTGTATGAAAATAAGTTCAAAGAAAAAGGTGTAAAATTTTACCCAAGTGCATCAATACAAGAAATTGTATTGGATAACAGTAAAAATGTTACAGGTGTTGCATTTTCAAATGGTGAAGTTTTAGATGCAGACATGGTAATTGTAGCTACAGGGGTTAAACCAAATGCTGACTTTTTAGATGGAACAGGAATAGAATATGATAGAGGTATAATAATAGATGATATGTGCCAAACAACACAAAAAGACATATATGCAGCAGGAGATGTTGTAGGTAAAAATGCTATTTGGCCTCTGGCAGTAAAGCAAGGAATTGTAGCTGCCTATAATATGGTTGGAAAAGATAAGAAGATAGAAGATGAATTTGCTTTTAAAAATAGTATGAATTTCATGGATATACCAACTATTTCTATAGGAATGAATACACCTGTAGATGATAGCTATAAAGTATTAACCAGACATGGAATTAATGATTATAAAAAGTTTGTTTTTAAAGATAATGTAATCTATGGAGCAGTTATACAAGGAGATATTTCATATGTAGGTGTATTAACTTATTTAATAAAAAATAAAGTTGAAATATATGATTTAGAAAATAGGATATTTGATATATGTTATGCAGACTTTTTTAATATAAAAGAAAATGGAGAATTTTGTTATAGTGTATAGTATATACGTGGAGTAAGGTTTATAAATACAGTAAATCAATAAATAGAGTTATTCTAAAATAAGAAAAATGACAAATCTTATTTAGAAATAGCTCTATTTTTTGTAATTAAATTTAAATTATATTCAATTTGTAAAATATTATTTTGAACAATTATACATATACTCTCTAGTTAAAGGTAAATCATTTTTTATACCTTTAGTGAAAAGTATTTGATGTATATCTATAATACCAGTGTTGAAAGCAGCAGCACAAGAACAAAGGTATAAATCCCACATTCTTATAAACTTATCATCAAACATTTCTTTAATCTTTGGAAGATTCTCAGAGAAATTTTTTTGCCAGTATAGTAAGGTTTTTACATAATGTAATCTTAGACTTTCTACGTCTATAGTATGATATTTGTAATCACTACAAATATGTATCATTTCTCTTAGGCTAGGAATAACTCCTCCTGGGAAAATATATTTTTTTATCCAAGGGTCTCCATAAGATTCCTGCAATCCACTTATATAGTGAAGTAAAAACAATCCACCATCTTTTAAAACAGCATTTACGTTTTTAATGAAAAGTTCATAGTTTTCTCTACCAACATGTTCAAGCATCCCAACGCTTACAACTCTATCAAACATAAGGTCTGATTTTTTTAATTCTCTATAGTCCATAAGTCTTACCTCAAGATAGTCTTGAAGGTTCTCTTCTTTAATTCTTGCGTTAAATTCCTTAAATTGCTCTTCGCTAAGTGTAATTCCAACGCCGTGAATTTTATATTTTTTTGCAGCTTCTATTAGTAAAAATCCCCAACCACAACCAATATCGAGAAGGCTCATACCTTCCTCTAAATTTAGTTTAGTTAATATGTGGTGAACTTTATTGACTTGAGCATCATAAAGAGTATCATTATCATTTCTAAAGTATGCACAAGAATAACTAAGTGTCTTATCTAACCATAAGCTATAAAAATCGTTGCCAATGTCATAGTGGGCATGTATTTCTTTCTTTTGATGTCTCATTGAATTTGATGAGTGCAATAGATGTTTTACAGCTGAATTATCAATATTGAATTTGTCTATTTGTTTTAAAAGTAGATTTAAAGTTAAGAATAAATCTCCCTCAACTTCAATGTCTCTATTTATGTAGGCTTCTCCAAGTGCTAAAGATGTACTTTTTAATAGTTCAGACTTGCTAATATCATTATTTACTATAACTTTGAACTGAGGGGAGCCCTCTCCAATTAGAAATTCTTCCTCATCTTTAAGCCTAACTAGAAATGGTGTTTCACCAAATTTCTCTAAATAGTCTTTTAAAAAATTTTTTGTAATATTCATATTACCAGCTCCTTCTAATGTAAATCCAGTAAGTTTCCCTGCTTAAAATATATTATAGTCCTTTTTTTAAAAAAGTAAAATTTTTTCAATAAATTTTTTATTTAAAGGAAATTTATTTTTTATAAAGAAATTTCATGTTGTAGTATATTTTTTGCTTATAAATTTTGGTACTGGATATAATATTAAACTGTTAATGATATAATAAATTTAATCTATAAAGTAAATAAAATTTTGTAATAAATAGTTAAAGCTATTTTATAAGGAGATATATGATGGAAGTATATGCTTTGGTTGGGTCAAGTGGCACAGGGAAGAGCTTTAAGGCTTTAGAGTTCGCATATGAAAATGATATAGAATATATAATTGATGATGGGATTTTAATATACAAAAACAAGGTTTTAGCTGGGATATCGGCAAAACAAGCAAATACTACTATAGAAGCAGTTAAAAGGGCTATTTTTTATAATCTGGAGCATAGACAAGAAGTTAGAGAAGCAATTAAAAAAGAAAATATAAGAAAAATTCTTATTATTGGGACATCAAAAAAAATGGTTAATCAAATTGTAGAGAGATTGTCAATTGGAAGGGTTTGCAAGTTTATAAATATACAAGATATAAGTACTAAATATGAAATAGAAATAGCAAAACAAGCTAGAAAAGAAGGAAATCATGTAATTCCTGTTCCAGCAGTTGAGATAAAAAGTATGGCAAGTGGTCTTAGTATAAATTCTTTGAAGAGACTTTTTAGAAAAGGAAATAATAGGAATATGGTAGTTTTAGAAAAAACAATTATAAGACCAACTTTTAGTTATATAGGAAAGTTTTATATTAGTGCTGATGTAATTAAACAGATTATTGAATATGAAGTATACAACTTTGGAAGCATTGATAGAATAAATAAAATCAATATAGAGAATTGCAATAATTTTATGAATATTTTTGTAAGTATAAATATCAATGATTTAGAAACTATAAAAAAAATTGAAGACATACAGCAGACAATAAAAAAGTCTATTGAGAAAATGACTTTAGTTAATGTACAAAAAATAGATATTAACATTCATAAAATTAAAAAAATAAACTTCCTCCAATGTTAAAAAATAAACTGAGAAAATGATATACTAATTTGCAATAAAGTGTGCTATAATTAAACTGTAAATTTAGGAAATGGTTTTTTCTAAATGGAGTATACATAATTATAACGTATTTATAAGGGGGCTTTCAAATGTCAGGAAAAGATGTAAATGTCTTCGAGATGGCGCAATCTCAAGTAAAAAATGCATGTGATAAATTAGGTATGGAACCAGCAGTTTATGAATTATTAAAAGAACCTATGAGAGTTATAGAGGTTTCAATTCCAGTAAAAATGGATGATGGTTCTATAAAAACTTTTAAAGGATTTAGATCACAACATAATGATGCAGTAGGGCCAACAAAAGGTGGAATAAGATTCCATCAAAATGTTTCAAGAGACGAAGTAAAAGCTTTATCTATATGGATGACTTTCAAGTGTTCTGTAACAGGTATACCATATGGTGGAGGTAAAGGTGGAATAATAGTAGATCCATCAACTTTATCTCAAGGTGAATTAGAAAGATTAAGTAGAGGATACATAGATGGAATATATAAATTAATAGGTGAGAAAGTTGACGTTCCTGCACCAGACGTAAATACTAATGGTCAAATAATGTCTTGGATGGTTGATGAGTACAATAAATTAACTGGACAAAGTTCTATAGGTGTTATAACTGGTAAGCCAGTTGAATTTGGTGGTTCTTTAGGAAGAACAGCTGCTACTGGATTTGGTGTTGCTGTTACTGCAAGAGAAGCTGCTGCTAAATTAGGAATAGATATGAAAAAAGCTAAAATAGCTGTTCAAGGTATAGGAAACGTTGGTTCTTATACAGTTCTTAACTGTGAAAAACTTGGTGGTACTGTTGTAGCTATGGCTGAATGGTGTAAATCAGAAGGTTCTTATGCTATATACAATGAAAATGGTTTAGATGGTCAAGCTATGTTAGATTATATGAAAGAACATGGTAACTTATTAAACTTCCCAGGAGCTAAGAGAATATCTTTAGAAGAGTTCTGGGCTTCAGATGTTGATATAGTAATACCAGCTGCATTAGAAAACTCTATAACTAAAGAAGTTGCTGAATCTATAAAAGCTAAATTAGTTTGTGAGGCTGCTAATGGACCAACTACTCCAGAGGCTGATGAAGTATTTGCTGAAAGAGGAATAGTTCTTACTCCAGATATATTAACTAATGCTGGTGGAGTTACAGTTTCTTACTTCGAGTGGGTACAAAACTTATATGGATACTACTGGTCAGAAGAAGAAGTAGAGCAAAAAGAAGAAATAGCTATGGTTAAAGCATTTGAATCTATTTGGAAAATCAAAGAAGAGTACAATGTTACAATGAGAGAAGCTGCTTACATGCATTCAATTAAGAAAGTTGCTGAAGCTATGAAATTAAGAGGATGGTACTAAGATTTACTCTTAATAAATAATAGGATATAATTATTTAAGATATAAAGGGGCTGTACATAGTACAGCCCTTAAATTATGTGGCTTACAATGAAGTAAGCTATTTTTGTTTTAACTTATAAAGAACTTGATAAATTATGTAATTTAGAATGTATTTTTTACCACCACATGATTACAAATTAGAGGAGTTAGATTGAATTTTTAGACATGAACTTATGCATTTTAAAAGCAAAGACTTTCATTTAAAGTATCTAGTATTATTTTTAAAAATAGTATATTGGTTTAATCCATTTATATATAATGGAAAAATATATGGATTTGGATTGTGAATTTTATTGTGATGAGAGAGTTTTAAAAAATTGTACTGTACAACAAAAGCAAGAATATGCTCTAACTATTGTAAATTCAATGAAAAGAGGTACAAATTTTTCAAATAAATTTGTAGCTGGATTAAATAAACAATCTGATATTAGAAAAAGAGTAATAAACATGTTCAGTGAAAAATATAAAAATGGTATCTTAATGGCTTTGATTATAAGCTTGTTTTCTTCTATTACATTTTTTAAATTCGATTCAACTAGTATTATTGAAGAGAATGATTTCTTAGAGAGGTTAAGATATACGTTTGAAGGAAGGCAAGAAGATATGTTTGTAACAATAGATTTTACATATGCAGATGCACCTATAAAACTTAGAAAAGAGCATGAAGAAAACTGTAGAGTCAATGGAATAGTACCAAAAGATTCAGATTCAATAGAAATTATTCCTAGATTTTATAAAGATTGTATGGATTTAAAAAAATAAGTTAGACTTAATATTGATGTTGATATTATGAATTTTTTATATTTAAGCAATTGAAAATTTTATTATAGATTCAATTTTATATGTGTTTAAGTATGAAATTTATAGATAGTTGAAATAATTAAATATGATTGATGCATAGGAATCATTACTAAGCTATAATTAATTATAAGGGAGTTTAAATAAATTATGAGTTACACAATTATAAAATGATAAAAAATAGTTATCTGTTACAAAAAATGTATCTTTTTAATAAATAAAGATAATATGAAAACTTAAAAGGTAAATAAACTTAAATATAAAATACTCTTAAATAAGGTAGGAGAAAAATGTATGTCTAACTTTATTCTAAATGGGATTTTTAGAACAGTTATAGTAAGTAGTCTAAGCATTCTTCTGATATTGATTTTCAAGAAAAATGTATTTAAAAGATTTAGCAAAAAATTTAATTATTATATATGGATGATAGTTGTTATTAAATTATTTTTACCATTTACATATTATACTTTTACAATAAATATCTTGAGAAGTAAAAAACACATTAATATTAATAACATAAATTTAGAGGGATTTAATAATGTTTCAACTATAAGTAATAATATTATATTGTACACTTGGATTATAACTGTAGTAGTGTATTTAATTTACACTATATTTAAATATATAAAACTTAAAAATTTAATAAATGACTTATCTTATGATGTTGATGATAGAGAGATTGTAAATCTTTATAAAAATATATTAGAAGAATTTAATATAACAAAAGATATAAAACTCAAATACTCTTATGAAGTTGAAACACCAGCATTTTTTAATTCATGTGTGCTTTTGCCACCACATGAGTATAAATTGAAAGAGTTAGACTGGATTTTTAGACATGAGCTTATGCATTTTAAGAGTAGGGACCTTTATTTAAAGTATGTAATCCTGTTTTTAAAAACAGTATATTGGTTTAATCCATTTATATATATAATGGATAAACATATAGATTTAGATTGTGAACTTTATTGTGATGAAAGAGTTTTAAAAAATCGAAATTCAGAGGAAAAAAAGGATTATGCTTTAACAATTCTAAATGCAATGAGAAAAGGTTCAAATACTTCAAATAAATTTATAGCTGGACTTCATAAGCAATCTGATATTAAAAAGAGAGTTATGAATATGTTTAATGAAAAGTACAAGAATGGTATATTAATGGCATTAACTTTATGTTTATTATCTTCTATTACTTTTTTGAAGGTTAATTCAACTAGTATTGTTAATCTTAATGTATTACCTAAAGGATTTGAAGACTTACGAACTGTTAGCAGTATACGTTTTTCAGTTATAGGATTTACATATGCAGATGCTCCTAAAAATATGAGGGAAGAATATAAAATAAATTGTGAATCATTAGGTTTGATACCTAAAGACTCTGATAAAATAGAAGTTGGTATAGAATATTATGACAGTCTATTGAATGATTAAATAAATATTATTTTAACAGATATTAATTATAAAGTTTTGAATAGTAATTTGTTGAGAAATAAATATATCCTTATAAAAATAGATACTTATATACCAAGAATAAAAAATAGTCAAGATAGTACACAAGGATATACTTATAAAGAACTCAAATAAGTGAAATAAATTATTAATTATAAGGTTTATAATTTTAAAAAATTAGATAAATTCAGGTGTAAAATACTATAAAACACAATTCGGAAAAGTGTATGTTGAACTTCATTTAAAATGGAATTTCAAAGTTGCTATAGTAAGTAGTTTAAGCATTCTTCTTATATTAATCTTTGAGAATAATGTATTTAAAAAAGTTAGTAAAAAATTTAACTATTGTATATTAATGATAGTTGCTATTGATATATTATCTAAAAAAATTAAGTATGAAAAGATTACTGCTAGGACAATCTTTTCATACTTAATTTTTAATATTTATATTATCCAAAATTTTCATCTTTTTAACTTAGAATTTGAGAATCACTATTAGGAAATAGGATTTGATTTATGTAGGGTTAAAAATTTCACAGCATATCTAACTTTATACTAAATCCATCAAAAAATATACGCCCTATAAAAGCGCATAAAAAAACACATAAAACAATATTTATGCGCACTTTAACCTCGAATGGTACAAAATTCTTTACTTTTACAGACCCATATTATATAATTAAGTAAATAATGTATATTTAGGTGACATATTGGATAAGCTAATTTATTTATTTTATTAATATAATGATACTATAAAAGTTATATAAAGTGGTTTACAAAAAAGTTACAGATAGAGCTTTTATTAATGTATTGTGTATTAGTATTTTATCCTTAGGTACACTTCACCTACAAAATAGAATCATAAGATAATTATGGGAAAATTTTAGGAGGTTTATCGTGAAGAAAAAGATATTAATACCAGTATTTGCATCAGTTATGGCATTATCAGTAAGTTCAATTGTAAATGCAGATGAAGTAAATGATTCATCTCAAAATAAGGATGATAAAACAAATACTGAATTAAATTTAGGTGAATATAAAGAAGTAAAATATAAAGTTGCAAAAATAAAAGATGGAGTAGCTATAAAGATAAGAGAAGAAGGTCAAGTTCAAAACATAGCTTATTCTGGAGATGAATTTACGGTTTTAGGAACTCAAGGAGAATGGGTTAAGGTTAAAGTTGAAGATGGCGAAGGTTGGTTAGCTACTAGATATGTAGATATATCTGAAGGTGTAGGATATACTAACGCTGATAAAGTAAACTTAAGAAAAGATAAGAGTGAAAGTTCAGAAGTAATTGAAGAGCTGGAAAAAGGAAGTTCTTTATTGGTTTTGGAAGATAATGGAGATTGGTTAAAAGTTAAAGATGGGGAAACAGAAGGATATGTAAAATCATCTTATATATCTGATAAAGCTCCTGTAATAGAAGAGCCACAAGTAAACCCAAGTATTGACCAAAATGTAGATTCTACAAATAATAATCAACAAAACAATGCAAATACTAATCAACAAAATAATAATTCAAATGTGCCAACAGCTAACTCTAATGCAGTTCAAGCTGTACTTAACTTGGCATATTCTAAGCAAGGTTGTCCATATGTTTGGGGAGCAGAAGGACCAAACACTTTTGACTGTTCTGGATTTACACAATATGTGTATAGAAATGCAGTAGGAAAGAATATACCAAGAACATCTAAAGCACAATCTAAATATGGACAAACTGTAAGTAAAGCAAATTTACAACCAGGAGACTTAGTATTCTTCACAACTAATGGTTCTGGTTCTGTTAGTCATGTTGGAATATATGTAGGTGGGGGTAATATGATACATTCACCATCAACAGGAAAAACAGTTAGTGTAACTAGTATAAATTCATCATACTATACAGCAAGATTTGTTACAGCAAAAAGAATATTATAATCGGTTTGTAATATGACAAATTGATAAATACATAAATATATATAAACGCTCTATATTATATTTAATTTAATCATGGAAACAAAAAATGATTATATTTTAAATGTACTATAGAGCGTTTTTGTATCACTTTAAATCTAATCAAGATTCAAGTTAATATGACTGTTAAATAGGAGCCTTTTCATATGATGATTATTTGCGCAATCCCTTGACAGGATAGGGCAAAGGTGGTAAGCTACTAACAGTACAAAAATACTTTTAATTTTAGTTCAGAGAGGCTAAAAAAGGAGGACGAAAGATGTTAAAATCAAGAAATTTAATCCAACCAGAAGACTTTTCAATAGAAGAAATAGATGAAATATTAGAATTAGCTCAAAAAATAATTGACAATCCGTCAAAATATTCTCGTATATGTGAAGGAAAACTATTAGCTACATTATTTTATGAACCATCAACAAGAACAAGATTAAGCTTTGAATCTGCTATGAACAGATTAGGAGGACGTGTAGTAGGCTTTTCAGAGCCAAATTCATCCTCTGCATCAAAAGGTGAAACTCTAGGAGATACAATGAGGATAGTATCTGGTTATGTTGATATAATAGCTATGAGACATCCTCAATCAGGTGCAGCTTCAGAAGCAGCTAGATATACGGAAGTGCCATTTATAAATGCAGGAGACGGCAAAAACCAGCATCCAACTCAAACACTTACAGACTTACTTACTATAAAATCATTAAAAGGAACTTTAGAAAGCCATACAATAGGATTATGTGGCGATTTAAAATATGGAAGAACTGTGCATTCTTTGGTTAAGGCTATGGCAAGATATAAAAATACAAAGTTTGTATTTATAGCGCCTGAAGAGTTAAAAATGCCAGATTATATAAAAGAAGCTATAAAGGGACATGCATATTATGAAACTAATAATTTGGATGATGTTATAGGAAGCTTGGATGTTTTATATATGACTAGAGTTCAACAAGAAAGATTTGAAGATAAATCAGAGTATGAAAGACTTAAAAACTATTATATTTTAAATAAAGCTAAATTAGAAAAGGCATCTAAAGATATGTTAGTAATGCATCCATTACCAAGAGTAAATGAAATAGACATAGATGTAGATAGTGATGATAGAGCTGTATATTTTAAACAAGCTAAATATGGAATGTATGTTAGAATGGCTTTAATAATAAAACTTTTAGGTATAAATGAAGACTAATAGTTATCATATAATAGTAAAACAAAGGAGATTTTGGGATGTATAAAATTCTGGAAAATATATATATAGGCGAAGATATGTATAGAATGAAAGTAAAAGGTAATTTTGAAGGTAAAATGGGACAATTCTATATGTTAAGAGCATGGGATACTTATCCAGTACTTTCAAGACCTATAAGTATACATGATATAGATGAAGAAGGGATAACTTTTCTTTATAAAGTAGTAGGAGAAGGAACTCAAATTTTGAGTAACCTAAAGGTAAATGATAATATAAAATTAGAAGGCCCTTATGGTAATGGATATGCTAAGGTTGATGGAAAGGTAGCTCTAGTAGGAGGAGGAATCGGTGTAGCTCCACTATATTTGGTTGCTAAAAATATAAAAAATTGTGATGCATATCTTGGCTTTAGAGAAGATGTTATATTAGAAGATGAATATAAACAAGTATGTAATAAAGTCTATACAACAGTAGGAAATACTTTTGTAACAGATATAATTGATGTTGAGAAATATGATTATATATTAACATGTGGTCCAACTCCAATGATGGAAAAATTAGTTAAGATGGTAGAAGGTACTAAAACGAGAATTATGGTATCTCTTGAAAACCATATGGCTTGTGGAGTAGGTGCCTGTTTAGTATGTACGTGTAAAACTAATGGAGGAAATAAAAAGACTTGTAAAGATGGTCCAGTGTTCTGGGGAGAGGACGTGATTTTTAATGGGTAATTTAAGTGTGAAATTTGGAAGTGTAGAATTTAAAAATCCAGTAATAATGGCGTCTGGAACTTTTGGATTTGGAAAAGAATATAATGAGATTTATGATATACAAAAACTTGGTGGTATAAGTAGCAAGGGTCTTACTTTAAATAAAAAACCTGGTAACAATGGTATGAGAGTTCATGAGACATCATCCGGTATGATGAATAGTGTTGGGCTTGAAAACCCTGGAGTTCAAGGATTTATAGACTATGAATTACCTTTTTTTAGTAAACTAGACTTAGTCAGAATAGCTAATGTTGGAGGTGGGACATTAGAAGACTACTTATTAGGGGTTCAAATGTTAAATGACAAGCCTATAGACATTATTGAATTAAATATATCTTGCCCAAATGTCAAAGCTGGTGGAATGGCTTTTGGTATAAAAAATGAAGTGGCAAGAGAAGTTGTTCGTGAGGTAAGAAACATAACGAAACTGCCTTTAGTAATAAAATTATCACCCAATGCAGAAGATATTGTAGGAATGGCAAAAGTTTGTGAAGAAGAAGGTGCTGATGGAGTTTCATTAGTTAATACTTTTAAAGCAATGGCAATTGATATAAAAAATAGAAGACCAGTATTTGAAAATGTATATGCTGGGTTATCTGGACCAGCTATAAAACCTATAGCTTTGAGAATGGTACATGAAGTGTGTAAAAATGTAAATATACCTGTAATGGGGATGGGCGGAATAACTAAAGCCACAGATGCTATAGAGTTTATAATGGCAGGAGCTACTTGTATCCAAGTTGGAACTGCAAATTTTATTAATCCTAGAATAGGTATTGAAATAATAGATGGAATTAATGAATTTATGGATAGAGAAGGAATAAAAAGTTTAGACGAAATAAGAGGAATTATATAAGGTAGAATAAATAGTATTTTAAAGATAAAAAATATAGATTAAATAAACAATAATTTTATAACATTAACATGGAGGAAAAATAATATGAGTAAAGTAGATGTAGTGGATATATTAAAGAAAAGTGATGCATTGTTGGAGGGACATTTTTTATTATCTTCAGGAAAACACAGTAATAGATACGTACAATGTGCAAAAGTATTAAGATTCCCAGAATATGCTGCTGAGGTATTAAGTACAGTTGTTGAACAAATAAAAGACTTAGATATAGACTTAGTAGTAGGACCAGCTATGGGTGGAGTAATAGTTTCTTATGAGTTAGGAAGACAATTAGGAAAAGAAGCTGTATTTACTGAGAGAAAAGACAATACAATGGAGTTAAGAAGAGGATTTGAAGTTAAAAAAGGAGCAAAGATAATAATTGCTGAAGACGTTGTAACTACTGGTAAATCAACTATGGAGACAAAAAGAGTATTAGAAGCCTTAGGTGGAGAAGTTGTAGGTGTTGCATGTATAGCAGATAGAACTAATCATGATATAGGTATGCCTATATATAGTGCTATAAAACTTGATATTCAAGTTTATGAATCTGATGAGTGTCCTTTATGTAAGGAAGGAAAATTACCAGTTGTTAAGCCTGGAAGTAGAGAGTTCAAGGAATTAGGGATGTAATAAAAACTTAATTATTTATAGTGTTACTTAAAAAATGTAAATTTTTTAGAGTAAAAATTTGTAATATAACATATAACTTAAAAATAAAAAGCAGTTAGCCTTATAAATGAAGGTTAGCTGTTTTTTTTGTTAAAAATATATTTACAAAATAAGAGATAGTAGCAGTACAATATAAGTATAAGGTAAAAGTATTATATATTAGGGAGGGGTAAGTATGAAAAATCAATTAAATGAAAATCATAAAAAGGTTGTATTTTTTGGAGTAGGTGCTGTAGGAGCTACTTTTGCAGAACAATTTTTTAACTCTAAATATGATTTTAAAATTCTTTGTGATAATGAAAGAAAGAAAAGATATTTAGAAGAAGGATTTATAATAAATGGAAAAAGGTATGATTTTGATTATGTAACTAAAGATGAGTATAAACAAGAGGCTGATTTTATAATTATAGGTCTAAAATATAATAATTTAAAAGAAAATATAAAAGAATTAGATGGATTAGTTGGAAAAAATACAGTTATAATGTCTCTGCTAAATGGAGTTGATAGCGAAGAGATAATAGGAGAAAGATTTGGAATTGAAAAAATGGTATATTCATATGTTACCAATATAGATGCAAAGAAAATCAATAATAATATTATACACACTACTAATGGGATAATTGTATTTGGTAACAAAGATAATAGTGAAGATAGAAAAACTAATATAATAACCGAAGTCTTTGATGATGTAAATATAGAATATACTTTATCAAAAGATATTCAACGAGATATGTGGTGGAAGTACATGGTTAATATTGGTGTAAATCAAACTTCAGCTATACTTGGTGCACCTTATGGAGTTTTTCAGAGTTCTGAGCATTTAAGAGAATTAGCAAAATCTGCAATGAGGGAAGTTGTTGCTATAGCACAAGCAAAAGACATATCTCTTACAGAAGATGATGTGGAACATTCATTACATAGAATACTAGAACATTCAAAAGAAGGAAGAACATCAATGCTTCAAGATGTGGAAGCTCATAGACTTACAGAAGTAGATATGTTTTCTAAGAATATCTGTAAACTTGGAAAAAAATATAACATACCTACTCCTATAAATCAGACTTTCTTTTATATGATAAAAGTAATTGAAAGTAGATTTTAAAGGGGCTTTGTAAGAAATATTGATAATTATTGATTTTAAATTTTATTAATGTTATATACTATTTAAGTTACTAAATATTTTTAACTCTTCAATGAAAATAGTTGCAGCTTTTGATAAAGTTATATCTTTTGGAAATATATATGAGAAATGTCTGTTGTAGCTGCTTCCAAGCTCTATGACAGACAGCTCATTGTTTAGAACAGGTAAGCTTGTCACTAGATTAGAGACTATTGTAATTCCTAAATTATTTCTAACAGATTCTTTGACAGCATAATTACTTCCAAAAACCATCATACTTTTTGGAATAATTTCTTTAACACTTAAAAACATATCTAAATAATCTCTGGTTCCAGAACCATCCTCCCTGACTATCCATTTTTGGTTTTGAAGTTTATCAAAACTAAAATCTTTTAATAAATGACTCTTGTATGGAAGTGCTAAAACCATCTTATCTTCAAAAAAATATTCTTGAATAAATGAAGGGGAAGAGCAAGTGCCTTCAATAAGACCAATGTCTAAAATATAATCCTTAACATGAGAAGATACTATTGATGTATTTTTTATAAAAACTTCTACATCTATGTCAGGATACTTTTTAGAAAATAATGCTAAAAAATTTGGTAGAATATACTCTCCAATAGTTAAACTTGCGCCAATCTTTAAGTGACCAGTTATAGCATCTGAAACTTGGCTTACATCATGATAAGTAATATTTAAAAGATTTAATATTTCTTTAGCTCTTTTGTACAAGATTTGTCCACTTTCTGTTATAAAAATGGTTTTTTGTTTAATGGACCTGTTTATAAGAACAACTTTAAAATAATTTTCTAGATTTTTTATGTGTTTACTTACACTTGGTTGTGATAGATTTAAATATTCCCCAGCTTTAGTAAAGTTTTTGTATTCAACAACAGCTACAAATGTTTTTAATTCTTCAAACAATTTTTTGTCTCCTTTACCTAATGAAATTTTACATTTTTTATATACTTTCTACAGATAATTATACTATATATAATAACCATTAAAAACATTAATCATTACGATATTATATATTTATTTTACTTATGGTTATTACAATTATATACTATTGCTATGAAGAAAACTATATTAATTATAAGGTAGGTATATTATGTTAAAGAAAAAAAGCAGTTTGACATTAAAAACTATAAGGGAAATATTACCAGGACTGTTTGTATCAGTATTAGTAGGTTATATTAGTATATTTATTTCTATTTTAATTCCTAAGGTAGGGGCAGCATCAATTTCTATATTTTTAGGTATGTTTGTAGGAAACCTATTTTTAAATCAAAAGGTATTTCAAAAAGGTTATAAATTTTCAGAGACAGATTTGTTATCATATTCAATAGTACTATTAGGAGCAACACTCAGTGTATCTACCTTAATAGACTTAAAAGTTTCAGGAATTTTATTTATAATATTGCAAATGACAATAACAATAATAGCTGCACTTTATATAGGTAAAAAACTAGGATTTGAAGAAAACTTTAGATTTCTAATGGCAAGTGGAAATGCAGTATGTGGTTCTTCTGCAATAGGAGCAACAGTTCCAGTGGTTAATGCGACAGATAAAGAAAAGGGAATTGCAGTAACTATTGTAAATGTTACTGGTATATTTCTTATGTTTTTACTTCCAATAATATCTCAATTTTTATATAGCCATGAACTTGTAAAAACTTCAGCAATGATAGGTGGAACTTTGCAATCAATTGGTCAGGTTGTAGCAAGTGGAGCAATTGTTGGAGAAAATGTAAAAGATTTAGCTACTATTTTTAAGATAGTAAGAGTAATATTTCTAGTTGTTGTTGTATTAGTATTTGGACATATGAAAAATCAATCTAATAGGGAAATTCTTGAAGAAGAAAAGGATGAGATAAAAAAGAAAAAAGTGACTATACCATGGTATGTAATTGGATTCTTTATAACTTGTGCACTTTTTTCAATGAACATTATACCACAAGAAGTATCTGTGTTGTGCAAAGAAATAAGTAACAAACTAGAAATAATAGCTTTAGCAGCAATTGGATTAAAGGTTAATGTAAAAGATTTAGTGAAACAAGGGAAAGAAGTTTCTTTATATGGTTTATTTGTAGGTACAGTACAAGTTGTATCAGCTGTAGTTTTAATAAAAATATTTATATAGCATAAAAATAGTATTTGTAATATTAATTTGATTAACTAAAATAATATGATACTAATAATTTATAATATAAATAAAAAATGAATTTCGATAAGTTTAAGTGGGTATAAACTTATAGAAATTCATTTTTTATTTAAGGTAAAAATTTAAAGTAAAATATTATTTTACATAATAATAACCTTATAAATTTTGAAATTACTTATCTTTGTGTTAAAATAAGTAAAATGCACATATTAGAGCTAAGTTTTTAAGTAAATAAACAAAATGAAAATATAAATATTAAGGAGATTTGGTATATGAATGTTTATGAAAAAGGTAATGGAGTTATACTAGAAGGAGTAACAGATTTTGACCCAGTACATATATTTGAGTGTGGTCAATGTTTTAGATGGCACAAACAAGAAGATGGCTCATACACTGGAGTTGCAAAGGGGAGAATATTAAATGTCAAAAAAGAGAATGATAAAATATATTTAAATAATACTAATTTAAAGGAGTTTAACAGCATTTGGTATAATTACTTTGATTTAGGAACTGATTATACAGAAATAAAGAATAAGCTAAAAAATATGGATGAATATTTAAATAAGGCTACTGAATTTGGATGGGGAATAAGAATATTAAGACAAGATGGATGGGAAATGCTTATATCATTTATAATTTCCTCTAATAATAGGATTCCTATGATACAAAGAGCGATAGAAAATTTATCAAGAAAATTTGGTAAGTATATAGGTGAATATGAAGGTAATGAATACTATGCATTCCCAACACCAGAAGAACTAAATAAGGCCTCACAAGAGGAAATAAGAGCATGTCAAACAGGTTTTAGAGATAAGTACATAAAAAGTACTACACAGGCAGTTATAGAGAATAATGATGAGGTATCTGAATATACAAATTTAAGTACAGAGGATTGTAGAAAAGAGCTTTTAAAATTTAATGGAGTAGGACCAAAAGTATGTGATTGTATTGCATTATTTGGTATGCAAAAATATGATTCTTTTCCAGTTGATGTTTGGGTTAAGAGAGTTATGCAAGAATTTTATATAGATGAAGACATGAGTTTACCTAAAATGAGAACTTATGGAATCGATAAATTTAAAGAAATGTCTGGATTTGCTCAACAGTACTTATTTTACTATGCAAGAGAACTCGGTATAGGAAAATAAATTAAGGGGGAGAAATTATGGGAGTAATAGGAACAATATTTCTGTTCTATTTAATTATATCATATCTAGCTGGAGCCATAATTTCTGTGATTATATTACTTGAAAATAGAGACCCTGCAAAAACAATGTCTTGGCTATTGATGTTTATTATATTTCCAGGTGTAGGTTTAATGATATATGCTATTTCAGGTAGAAATATTAGAAAAAGAAAATTATTTAAGACTCAAAAACTAGCTAATAATATAAAAGAAAAGAAACTATTTGATACATTAGAAAAGATAACGGAAATAGTTGAATTAGAAAAAGAATCTATAAAACAAAATAAGCTTTTAAGAGATGAAGAGGATGGTAGTTATAGAAAAAGGGTAATAAATATGTTGTTAAAGACTGGTATGTTTCCCTTTACTAAAAATAATAAAGTGGATGTATTTGTAGATGGAAATGAAAAGTTTAAAAGACTTATAGAAGATATAAGAGAAGCTAAAGACCATATTCATTTAGAGTACTTTATCATCAAAGATAGTGAAATAGGTAGGGTGTTAAAAGAAGAACTTATAAAAAAGGCTAAAGAAGGCATTAAGATAAGAATTTTATATGATGATGTAGGATGCTGGAGATTTTGGTTTAATAGAAAATTTTTCCGAGAAATGAGGGAAGTAGGTATAGAAATTGCAGCATTTTTACCTACAAAATTTCCTATAATAGGAGGGAAATTAAACTATAGAAATCACAGAAAAATTGTTGTTATTGATGGAATAATTGGATATACAGGTGGAATAAATATAGGAGATGAATATTTAGGCAAAAATGATAAGTTTGGATATTGGAGAGATACTCATATTAGGATTAAGGGTATTTCTGTATACATGCTTCAAATGACATTTCTGATTGATTGGTATTATACGACAAAAGAAGTATTAGTGACTAAAAATTATTTCCCAAGTGTAGGGAATGTTGGTGAAAGTATGATACAAGTTGTTGCGAGTGGTCCAGACAGTGACTGGGAAGATATTCATTATGCTTATTTTTCTGCAATATGTCAGGCTAGAAAAAATGTTTATATAGAAACTCCATATTTTATTCCAGATGAAAGTCTACTAAAAGCTATAAAGAGTGCTGCTCTTAGTGGAGTTGATGTGAGAATAATATTTCCTAAAATTGCAGACCACAAGATAGTAAATATAGCATCTTATTCATATTTTGAAGAAATATTAAGAGCAGGTGGTAAAGTTTATTTATATAATAAAGGATTTATACATTCTAAAGTCGTAATAATAGATGATAAAATTGCTTCTGCAGGTACAGCTAATATGGATTTAAGAAGTTTTATGCTTAACTTTGAGGTAAATGCATTTATCTATGATGAAGAAGTTATTAGGGTAATGACAGATGATTTCTTTGAGGATTTAAGTTACTGTGAAGAACTTAATTTGGAGGTATTTAAGAATAGAAATATCATACAAAAAATCAAAGAATCTGTAGCAAGATTATTTTCACCAATATTATAAAAAATTATTAAAAAAGGTATTGAAAATTATGTGTGATTGGTATATTATAATAATTGTTAGCACTCTATTAGATAGAGTGATAATAAATAAAAAGTATATATATAAATCTACATATATAAGTAGTATTAATTTAAAAATAACTAAAAACATAGGCGAACTAGTCTATACTTAATATTTTAGGAGGCGTGAATAATGAAAATAAGACCATTAGCTGACAGAGTAGTAATTAAAAAAGTAGAAGCAGAAGAAAAAACTGCAAGTGGAATAGTTTTACCAGGAGCAGCTAAAGAGCAACCTCAAATAGCTGAAGTTGTAGAAGTTGGACCAGGTGGAATAGTTGAAGGGAAAGAAATAAAAATGGAATTGACAGTGGGAGATAAGGTTATATTCCAAAAATATTCTGGAACAGAAGTTAAGATAGAAGGACAAGAATACACAATACTAAGACAGAGTGATGTATTAGCTGTTATTGAATAAATATAGAATAAATTTATTAGGAGGGGTTTAAAATGGCTAAAGAAATTAAATTTTCAGAGGAAACAAGAAGAGCTTTAGAAGCTGGTGTAAATAAATTAGCAGATACAGTAAAAGTAACATTAGGACCTAAAGGAAGAAATGTTATATTAGATAAAAAATTTGGTTCTCCACTTATAACTAATGATGGAGTAACTATAGCAAAAGAGATAGAACTAGAAGATAGATTTGAAAATATGGGTGCTCAATTAGTTAAAGAAGTAGCAACTAAAACTAATGATGTAGCTGGAGATGGTACTACAACTGCTACAGTTTTAGCACAAGCTATAATAAGAGAAGGTTTAAAGAATGTAACAGCAGGGGCTAACCCAATACTTTTAAGAAAAGGAATACAAAAAGCAGTAACAGTAGCAGTAGAAGAATTAAAAAATCAATCAAGAATAGTAGAAACACAAGAGGCTATATCTCAAGTTGCTTCTATATCTGCTGGTGATGAAGAAGTTGGAAAATTAATAGCAGAAGCTATGGAAATAGTAGGTAAAGATGGAGTTATAACTGTTGAAGAGTCTCAAACTATGAATACTGAATTAGATGCTGTTGAAGGTATGCAGTTTGATAGAGGATTTGTTTCTGCATATATGGTTACAGATGTAGATAAAATGGAAGCAGTTTTAAATGACCCATATATATTAATTACTGATAAAAAAATATCTAACATACAAGAATTATTACCAGTTCTTGAACAAATAGTTCAACAAGGTAAAAAGCTATTGATAATAGCTGAAGATGTAGAAGGTGAAGCATTATCTACATTAGTAGTAAATAAATTAAGAGGAACATTTGATGTAGTAGCAGTTAAAGCTCCAGGCTTTGGAGATAGAAGAAAAGAAATGCTTCAAGATATAGCAATACTTACAGGTGCTCAAGTAATATCAGAAGAATTAGGTTATGATTTAAAAGAAGCTGATTTATCTATGCTAGGTAGAGCTTCATCTGTTAAGGTAACTAAAGAAAGTACTACAATAGTAGATGGTTCTGGAGATAAAAAAGCTATAGAAGATAGAGTAACTCAAATTAAACATCAAGTAGAGCAAACTACTTCAGATTTTGATAGAGAGAAATTAATGGAAAGATTAGCTAAACTTGCTGGAGGAGTAGCTGTTGTAAAAGTTGGAGCTGCTACAGAAGTAGAGTTAAAAGAAAGAAAGTTAAGAATAGAAGATGCTCTTAATGCAACTAGAGCAGCTGTAGAAGAAGGAATAGTAGCTGGTGGAGGAACTGCTTTTGTTAGTGTTATACCAGCAATAGGAACACTAATTGAGAGTTTAGAAGGAGAAGTTAAACTAGGTGCTCAAATAGTTAAAAAAGCGTTAGAAGAGCCATTAAGACAAATAGCTATAAATGCTGGTCTTGAAGGTGCTGTAATTGTGCAAAATGTTGTTAATTCTGAAGCAGAAACTGGATTTGACGCATTGAATGAAAAATATGTAAATATGATAGAAGCTGGTATAGTTGACCCAACTAAAGTTAGTAGAAGTGCTTTACAAAATGCTGCATCAATAGCAAGTACTTTCTTAACTACTGAAGCTGCTGTTGCTGACCTTCCTGAAAAAGAAGATGCAGGAATGCCAGGAATGGGTGGCGGAATGCCTGGTATGATGTAATTTAAAAAATTTAAAATATAAATTTTAATATAAAGAACTATTTCGACTTAGATTTTAAACTCTAAGTTGAAATAGTTCTTTTGTATATATCTAATTTTTGTATATCTATAAATTCAATACACATATTTAGATAATCAGTATCTAGTTTGTAATAATATTTTAGAGTAGTATTGTTATTTTTTAGGTTATGATTTTAGATATATATTAATTAAGGTATAATTGTTGATAGAGAATAAATCAAATTTAAAAGGATGCGATAATATGGACTTAAGAAAATTGCTTGAAGAAGTTAAAAATGAAAATATTGATATAGATTTTGCGTTAGAAAAGTTAAAAGATTTACCTTATGAAGACCTTGGATATGCAAATATAGATCATCATAGAGAACTAAGAAATGGGTATCCGGAAGTTATTTATTGTGAAGGTAAGAGTGATGAGCATATTTTAGGGATTATTGATAAAATGAATCAAAAAAGTTCTAACATATTGGGGACAAGGTGCAGAAAAGAAACTTTTCTGAAAATTAAAGAAATCTATAATCATGCTGAGTACGAAGAGGCGTCTAAAATTCTTAAGATTCAAAATCATGATATAGAGAATATAGGAAAAGGTAAAATTGTGATTGCTACAGGGGGAACTTCTGATATACCAGTAGCAGACGAAGCTTATCATACAGCTAAGTTTTTAGGTAATGATGTTGATAGAATATATGATGTTGGAGTGGCAGGTATACATAGGCTTTTAAATAAAAGACATAAAATAGATAGTGCTAGAGTAATAGTAGCCGTTGCAGGTATGGAAGGTGCTCTTGCAAGTGTAATTGGTGGACTGGTTGATGTTCCAGTAATAGCTGTTCCAACTTCTGTTGGATATGGAGCAAATTTTGGAGGATTAGCAGCATTACTAGCTATGTTAAATAGCTGTGCATCTGGAATATCTGTTGTAAATATTGATAATGGATTTGGAGCAGGATATTTAGCATCAATGATAAATAAACTGTAAATACATTGATATAAATTAAACAAAACTATATAATAAAATTTAATTTCTATTATATTTTTACTATTAAAATTGAGGAGACATATATGAGTGAAAAAATACTTTATTTTGATATAATAAGCGGTATATCAGGGGATATGACCCTTGCAAGTTTATTAAATTTAGGTGTGCCTAAGGAAATTTTTTTGGAGGAAATTCATAAACTAAGAATGAGCGATGAATTTAATATAAACATCAGCTCGAAAACTGAAAATGGAATAGTAGGTACAAAAGTAGAAGTAATTACAAAAGAAAAACATACACATAGAAATTTAGTGGATATATTTGAGGTTATAGATAAAAGCACTCTAAACGAAAATGTAAAATCTAAAGCAAAAAAAATATTTATGGTAATTGGAGAAGCAGAAGCAAAAGTTCATGGAACTACAATAGACAAGATACATTTTCATGAGGTAGGGGCTATAGATTCAATTGTAGATATAGTAGGAGCTTCTATATTAGTTGACTTACTTTGTGTAGATAAAGTTTGTGCTAGTACAGTGTCTGTTGGTTCAGGATTTGTAAAATGTGAACATGGAATTATACCTATACCTGCACCTGCAACTATAGAAATTTTAAAAGGTGTGCCAATTAAATTAAATAATGTAAATGGAGAATGTACAACTCCAACAGGAGCTGCAATCATAAAAGTCTTGTGTGATGAGTTTGTAGATGAGCTTGAATTTTCTCCAAAGCAAATTGGATATGGTATAGGTCATAAGAAGTTTGAAGTACCAAATATACTCAGAACTGTATTAGGTGAAAAAAAAAAGAAGAATTAATTTATGAAATTAGTGCAAATATTGATGATATGTCTTCAGAAATCTATTCTTATTTGTATGAAAAAATATTAGATGAGAAAGCATTAGATATTTATACAGAGAGCATTTATATGAAGAAGAATAGACCAGCAACAAAAGTATCAATTTTATGTAATGAATCAGATTTAGAAAAATTTATTAAAATATTACTTTTAGAAACTAGTACTTTTGGAGTGAGATATAATGCATATAATAGAGAAATTTTAGAGAGAAAATTTGTAAAATTAGATACAAAATATGGAGTGGTTACAGTAAAACTAGGGTATTATAAAGGAAAACTAGTCAAGGCTACTCCAGAATATAATGAATGTAAAACTATAGCAAAAAATGAAGATATTCCTATAAAAAAAGTGTTTGCTGATATAAATTTTAGAATAAAAGAAGAATTTAGTGAAAACTTATTGACATAAGTAATAAATTTTGATAAATTAATATTCAGCCTTATTAAATAAAAGTAAACAGAAAAAAATATATAAAATATAAACTCACTCGTATATGCTCAGAAATATGGTCTGAGAGTCTCTACCAAGATACCGTAAATATCTTGACTATGAGTGAAATTATTATACCAAAAGACCTAGTTAAGTAAATGTGTAGGCTGAGTTAAACTCCCTATGTGTTGGCTATAAGATAAAGGTATTTTGGAAGCCTGTATAGTAATTTCACTTTTGCTAGAAATTATGGAAGTTACTATACAGGTTTTTTGTGTAAAAAGATTTAATATAATTTAGACTGTATTGTGTTAAAATAAATATATAAAAACTATATTATACAAGGAGAGATGTGAATTTATGAAACATGAATTAGTACTTGTAATAGATTTTGGAGGACAATATAATCAGTTGATAGCTAGAAGAGTTAGAGAAAACAACGTATATTGTGAAATACTTCCATGTACTGCAAGCATAGAAAGAATAAAAGAAAAAAATCCTAAAGGGATAATATTTACAGGCGGTCCAAATAGTGCGTATTTAGAAGATTCTCCAACAATATCAAAAGAAATATTTGAACTAGGAGTACCAATACTTGGAATATGCTATGGTATTCAAATAATGTCTCATGTATTGGGTGGAGTTGTAAGAAAAGGTAATAAACAAGAAAAAGAATATGGAAAAACAGCTATAACTTATGGAAAATCATCATTATTTGAAGGAATAACTACAAATAGTGTATGGATGAGTCACACAGATTTAATAGAAAAAGTTCCAGAAGGATTTACTATAGTTGCAAATACTAATGATTGTCCAGTAGCAGCTATGGAAAATGTAGAACGAAACCTATATGGAGTTCAATTCCATCCAGAGGTAGAACACTGTTTGGAAGGGGACAAGATACTTACAAACTTCTTATATAATATTTGTAAAGTAAAAGGTGACTGGACTACAGATTCATTCATAGAAGATAAAATAAAAGAATTAAAAGAAAAAATAGGCGATAAAAAAGCTTTATGTGCTTTAAGTGGAGGAGTTGATTCTTCTGTTGCTGCAGTTCTTATTCATAAAGCAATTGGGGACAACTTAACTTGTATATTTGTTGACCATGGTTTACTTAGAAAAAATGAAGGAAATGATGTAGAAAGAATATTTAGAGAGAAATTTGATATAAATTTAATAAGAGTTAATGCAGAAGATAGATTCTTATCTAAATTAAAAGGAGTTTCTGAACCAGAAGCTAAGAGAAAAATAATAGGTGAAGAATTTATAAGAGTATTTGAAGAAGAATCAAATAAATTAGGAAAAATGGATTTCTTAGTACAAGGAACAATCTATCCAGATGTTATAGAAAGTGGACATGGAAATGCTGCTACTATAAAGTCTCATCATAATGTTGGTGGAATCCCAGAAGATGTAGACTTCCAAGAAATTGTAGAACCATTAAGAGAGTTATTTAAGGATGAAGTTAGAAAAATAGGATTAGAGCTTGGTATAGAAGAAGGATTAATATTTAGACATCCTTTCCCAGGACCAGGTCTAGGAATAAGAGTTATAGGTGATGTAACTAAAGAAAAATGTGATATATTAAGAGAAGCTGATGCTGTTTATATGGACGAGCTTAGAAAAGCAGGTTTATATAGAGAAATATGGCAAGCTTTTGCAACATTACCAGATGTTAAGACTGTTGGAGTTATGGGTGATGAAAGAACATATGCTTATTTAGTTGGTTTAAGAGCAGTTACTTCTTCTGATGGAATGACTTCTGACTGGTATAAGATGCCTTATGATGTATTAGAAAGAATTTCTAATAGAATAATAAATGAAGTTGATGGAGTAAATAGAGTAGTTTATGATATAACTTCTAAGCCTCCTGGAACTATTGAATGGGAATAAAATATAGAATGCCAAAAATCCACATAAATACAGGATTTAAGGTCTCTCTTACTTCTATGTTATACTGGTTTGATACCTATCAATATTTGCCAGTATCTTATGGATTAATAAGCAAAAAACATCCTGCTGAATGATAAATTCAGCGGGGTGTTTTTATTTTGTTTTAGAACTCCTTTGCTCTGAAACTCGAAGTATTTAACACTGATGATTTTGTTATCTTTTAGTTCCTTTTGTGTCATGCTCTGAAATACAAATTGATACAATAAAAAAGTAATTTCTTAATCATTGATGGAGATATGTATTTATGTTACTCTTGATGGTAATTTGAGTAATATTGTTCATAGCTTTTTATATTCACTTAATTAGAAAACCATTTGGTATAATCATAAATAAACTTGATGATATAATAGAAAAGATTTATAATTATTAGAAGTATATAAAAGTATTTTATGTCTATGAAATGTATGTCTATAAAACATATAGATGACTTTTGTATATTAATGTATGAATATTGATATTATAGAAGAATTGAGTTGTCAATGATACTAAATCAAATATTTATAGAAGTTGGAGGGATTATGAGAAATAAAATAATTATAGGAATTACTTTTTCACTTGTATTACTAATGTCTGGATGTGCTTCAAAACAAACAGCAGAAATAAACGTATTAGCAACTACTGATTTACATGGAGTTATACCTTATGAGTTAACTTCTTATGTAAAAGAAGAAAGAAAAAAAGATAAAAATCTAACTTTAGTAGATGCAGGAGATTTTTTTGATAGTGGCGAAGTGTTTGGTTCTAGCATGGATAGTTATTTTAGTGCTAGATATAAAGATGGTGATAATAACACTGAAAGTTACATTGAGACGCCTATTTCAAAAGATATGAAAGAGGTAGGTTATGATGTTGCAGTTCTTGGGAATCATGAATTTATATCCAACAATAAATTTTATCTAGATAATATGATATCTGATTTTGAGAAGCAAAACATAAATATTTTATCGGCAAATACGTATAAAAAAAATGGAGATAGTTATACAAAACCATACATAATAAAAAATATTAATACACCTGAAGGAAACGTAAAACTAGGAATTTTAGGGCTTACTATAAAAGAAGTTGGTGAGAGGAAACAGTGGAAAGATGGAAAACTTGTTGACTCTAAGTCTTTAGAACTAAAAGACCAAGAGGGTTACAATGGTGAATTGTATATGAATGATTTAGTAGAAGATGCTAAAAAGTGGGTTGGTATAATGGAAAAAGAGAAGCCTGACATTATAGTTGCTGTGGCACATACAGGTGAGAAACCTAAGAAACCTAAAAACCCAGGAAATAGAATACAAGACTTAGCTCAACAAGTTGATGGAATTGATGCTATAGTTGCAGGTCATAATCATGTTCAAATTGAGCAACATGATTATAAAAATAAATCAGGAGAAAATGTTATAGTTACTGAGCCAGGAAAGCATGGGGAATGTATTTCTAAGATTAATTTTAAATTAGAAAAAAACAATGATAAATGGAATATAGTTGACAAATCTAGTAAATTAATTAAATTTGAAAAAAATCAAGAAAGTGATAAATTTGGAGAATTTATTTCTTCAATTAATAAAGTAAGTAAAGATAAGAAAGAAATAAGATTATCAGAAGTAAAGACTCCTGAATGGGATAAAATATATGTTTTTAAATCTGGAACATCTGCAGATGATATATATAAAACAATAGGATATAAATGGAGAAATATATCATCTCCAAAGGGTGATGACATGGTGCAGATTGTTGTAATGAATAATAATAAGCCTGTTAGCTATGTATATGGTGAAGCTGAAGTTATGCCAATTAATATAAAATGTGATGAATCAGAGTATAAAGATAATGTTGTAACTATTTATCCTAATAAAAATGATAAATTTAAAATTGAAAAAGGTAAACAAGAATATAGTATTAATTTAAAACATATACAATAGAAACTTTTATCTTATTTAAGTTTAGATTGTACTTAAAATAAAGTGTGTATTATTTTAAAAATTGATGATAATTAAAATCACAACATTAAGGAATAGTACACACTTTTTATGCTAAAAAATAGAATGTTAAAAAATTAAACCTTTAAATTAAAGTACATTGCTTATATTATCCAATATTATTTTCAAAGGTTGTGTAATATTTTTATCCTTATGTAATATTGCTAACATTTTATTTTCCATATCTATCCCATCTAATTCAATCAATCGCAATTTTTTATGTAAGAGTGAATCTAATAATAAATTTTCTGGCAAAATGGTTATACCTAACCCTGCTTGTGCAGCTTTAATAAGTGCAAAAGAATTAACACTTTCCCAAACAGGATAAGCTTTTTGGTTTGAAAGAGATAATACACTGTCCAAAGTATTGCGAATGGCACTTCCTTGCTCACGTAACAATAACGGAAACGTGCATAACTGTCGTAGAGATAAGGCTTGTTTAGTATTGGTGGTGGTTATGCAATCATACTTTTAATCCAAGAGAAAGTAGTAAATCAAACTGGATGGATAAGTGAGAAAATGTTTACAGATATTATAACTATTTCACAAATGACACCAGGGCCACTGGCTGTTAATACTTCTACTTTTGTTGGACTTCAAATTGGAGGGTTTTGGGGAGCAGTTGCAGCCACTTTAGGTTGTGTATTATGTGGTGTAGTAATATCTCTATTTTTATATAATTTTTTTCAAAAGCATCAGAACTCTACTTATATATTTGAAATATTAAATGGTCTAAAATCAGCTTCATTAGGTTTAATTATCTCAGCTGCGGCTACAATTATAATCCTTGCATTATTTGGGACGAATAAAGTGTACTTCAATTCTATATTTGAGATGCTAAACTGGACTGCACTAATAATCTTTTTTGTTACACTACTGATAGTACGTAAGTGGAAAATTAATCCTATTGTGATTATAATAATAAGTGGTATACTGGGAATATTTTTTTATTTATAAGTTTTTGGTAAGTAGAGGATATCTATTTTTTTATATCTTAAATCCAAATAGCCAATAAAGTAAGGCCATTTGGATTTTTAATAAATTCTGAAAAGATAATCAGAAACCCATATAACATTTAAATTATATCACTGGTTTTCTACAAACCAATCATAAGCTTCTTGGCAAAATTTCTCACTATCTATATAGTAACTATTATGAACATTATTAATTTCAACAAGTTTCTTTTTACATTTTAGTGAATTATAATAGCTATCAAAATATTGGGTTTTAAAATATCTATCATGAAGTGTTTTAAAGACAAGAGTAGGTATGTTGACTCCATCTTTTATCTTACTATCTTTTGCAATAAAGCATTCTAACATTGTATTAATTATCTTTGTACTATTTTTCCAAATATGAGGATTTTTCTTTTCAAATATTTTATAAAATTCATTATCATAGACTTCATTATAACCTTTATATTTAGGTGGTTTTACTGTTATGTGAAAATTAGGAAGAAACTTAAAGAAAAAGTTTAATAATTTAACAGTGAGATAGGTATAGCCTACTCCTGTTGTGTTTTTATAATCAACACAAGCAAACTGAGCAAAACTTTTTAACTTATTGTCTGAACATGCATAATATTGTGCAAACATACCACCAATTCCCGTATTCCCATATAGATGTATGTTGGAAGAATAATTTTTTTCTATGTATGTAATGACAGAATCTAAGTCTTTTACAATTGAATTGCGAGAAAAATCTTTTTCATATCCATCACTTTTCCCTGTTCCTGAAAAATCAAAAGCAAATATATTTACATTATGTTTGGCAAGTGGTTCATATGCTTTTTGCATCTCAAGCGTAGTGACAATAGGAGTATGTGTAACAACAATATTCATGGATGATTTTCTGGTAATAAATGAGTTACAAAAAATCATTGTATCTCCATTTGGTATTTTTATATGTTTCCAACTCATTTGATTTTCCTTTCTCTATTATAAAATATAATAATTTTTATGTTCTGTTTTATATATTATTCATATTTTATCACAGATAATATACTAAAGTTAATTTTTTTATTGTACACCTATTATAATAATTCTTCTATAATATAAGACATTCTATAATTTTATATTTAAGTTCATGTGTATTTAATTGTTTTTATATAAAATGTCCAGTAATACTATTTGGATTTATTTTTATTTCATCAGGAGTTCCAGAAGCAACAATTTCCCCTCCATTTATTCCACTGTCTGGACCTATATCGATAATCCAATCAGAAGCACGTATAACCTCTGTATTGTGTTCAATAATTAAAAGTGAATGCTGTTCATTTACAAGTTTTCTAAAAGTAATTAACAAATTTTCTATATCTTTAAAATGAAGTCCAGTAGTAGGCTCATCCAATATGTACAGCATTCGTTTTTTAGTTTTTGTCCCTAATTCTTTTGCTAATTTTATCCTTTGAGATTCTCCTCCACTTAATCCTAATGTATTTTGTCCAAGCTTTAGATATCCAAGTCCCACTTCATCTAATAAGGAGAGTTTTCTATATATATCAGAGCAATCGCTAAAAAATGTTTTTGCTTCTGCTACTTCCATGTCAAGTATATCTGCAATTGTCTTTCCCTTGTATTGTATAGACAGTATTTCTTTTTGATATCTCTTACCTTGACATTCACTACAAGTTACCCATTGGTCTGCCATATATTGCAGAATAATTTTTGTTTTACCTAATCCTTGACAGTTTGGGCATTGCCCCTTTTTGCTATTAAAGCTAAAATAGCTTTCATCCAATAATTTTTGTTTTGCTTGTGGAGTTTCAGCAAATAGAGAACGAATTTCATCAAAAATATTGATATATGTAGCAGGTGTAGAACGGCTAGATTTTCCAATAGGTGTTTGGTCCATTAAGATAAAATCATCAATAGCATCAAATCCAGTAAATTCAGTATAATTTTTATCTGGGATAGATTTTTGTTTCAATTTTTCTTCTAGAGCAGGAAGTAAACTGTGAAATACAAGAGAGCTCTTACCAGAACCACTAACACCTGTAATAGAGCACATACAGTTTAAGGGAATTTCTACATCAATATTTTTTAAGTTATTTGCATGGCATCCTTTTAAGCTTAACCATTTACTTGGTATAGTTTTATTTTGTGAACCTGTTTTATTGTATGTACTTAAATATTTACCTGTTATAGAGTTTGGATTTTTTATAATTTCTTGGGTTGTACCTTCTGCAATAATGAACCCCCCTTTTGTACCAGCACTTGGGCCTACATCAATAATATAATCAGCAGACAGTATTGTATCTTTATCGTGTTCCACAACTATAACAGTATTACCCTTATCTCTTAGTTCTTCTATCATTTTGATGATTAAATTATGGTCTCTTGGGTGTAAACCAATAGATGGTTCATCTAAAATGTAGGTTAAGCCTACTAATTCACTTCCTAGCTGACTTGATAATCGTACTCTCTGCAGTTCTCCTCCAGATAAAGTTGGAGCTGTTCTATCTGTTGATATATAGCTAAGACCTACCTTTAATAGATAACTAACTCGAATTTTTAATTCTGTTAAGATATCATTTACCAAAGAGAGCTCATTTTTTTGAAGTTGATTTGGTAATTCACACAACCAATTCCATAACTGTTCTATCGTCATTTTTGTTAGTTCAGGGAAGCGATAACCTTTGATTGTAGTGAATCTAGCCTCAATGCACAGCAATTCGCCACCACATGTATTGCAAGGAATTTTGTTCATATATTGATGCAAGGTATTATTTTCAGAACTAGATTCTCTAAAAAGTCTTTGAATGTGGTTGATTGCTCCTGAAGCAGGTCTTCTAATCTTTGATTCTCGTCCCTTTGATTCAAAGCTAAATTCATATATCTTATCGTCTGTACCATATAAGATTGCATCTATAAAATCTCTTGGTAATTCATTCCAAGGTATATCTAGGTCTATATTTTTATCTTTTGCTATTGCATATAATTCACCTACCATCCAATTACCATTTGGCTTTTTCCCCCTCAATTTTCCAAAATAGTAAGTGGCTCCATCTAATATTGAAATAGTTGGGTCTTTTACAATCAATTGAGGATTAACTTGATAGGTAAAACCTAATCCATTACAATCGTGACAAGCTCCAGTATGGGAGTTAGCATTGAAGGTTGAAGTATTTATCTTAGAAAAAATAGTTTGACAATGCGGACAATAATTTTTTGTATTATTCTTTTTTTCTAATGGAATTTTACAATATGGACAGTAACTTTTTCCGATTGATACAAATAACATTCTTAAATAATCCCAAATGCTTGTAAGAGTACCAACAGTAGAGCGAGGATTTTGGCTTCCTTTTTTCTGTTCGATAGCTATAGTAGGGGTTAATCCCTGAAGTAAATCAAATTCCGGTTTTTGAAGCTGTTCTGAAAGTTTTGCTCCATTACTTAGATTTTCAAAATAACGTCTTTTTCCTTCTTCATAAATCGTATCGAAAGCTAAAGAAGATTTTCCACTACCACTTACACCTGTAATAACAGTTATTTGATTTTTTGGAATTGTAACCTCAACATCCTTTAAATTGTTTTGCCTTCCTCCTTTTAAATAGATAGAGCTTTTATTATGACAAAGTGAATTTTTAATTGATTTATTTATTGATTTTGTAAATTTGAATTTCTTTTCTAGTTCAAGAGGATTGCCTAATTCTTTTATTTCCGAAATACCTAATATTTTTAACTGAGAAAAGATTGATTTCAAATAATCTTCAGGCAATTTTTCTATTAACAAATTAAGGTCTTCTATTTTTATATTTCCGCTTGATAATATCTCTGCCATTTCATCTAATAAATTTTTTTCTGCTCTTGTTAATTGATTGTATTTTTTGGAACTTAATTCTGTCCATAAATCCCATGGAAGCAATTCTAAACCAATCATATTATTAAAGTCATGTAGAAGATTACCCTTTACAGAATGCCAACCTTTCCAATTTTTATTATATCCAAAGTCATCTGGATGAGCATGTCCTTGCTGACATCTTATCCAGGCTTCTGAACCAGTTAAAAAACCATCTGTTTTTCCGACATCATGAGTGTCAAAATTAATTTGAAAATAATTCTTTTGTATGTCATCTATTTGTGCATCTATTCTTATCCATCTCTTTTTTAGAGTATCATAGTATTCTACAAGCCAGTGGTCTTCATAAGTAAGCTCACTTTCAAAATAATTAGCAAAACCTGCTCTCATTCTAGCCTCAAAACCTCGATATCTTAGGAGCGATACAAGAAGTAAAGAATAATCTCTGCACATTCCAACAAGCCTTTGTTTTGGGTTTCTTGGAATAGTTAGTGGGTTAGAATTTATTTCAAATATTCTTTTTAACATTTGAGGAATTGTACGAAGCAATTCCTCATCAGATTGTTGTTTATTAAAGGATATACCATATAATTTTCCTTGGTCTCCATGAATTACTAGGCTTTGAACCACTTTTAATAACTCAATTGGAGTCTTTGGTAAATCTTGATATTTATTTTCAAATTTTTTAGGATTTGTGATGATACTTTGATTTTTATAGTTATTTATTTTCATTTATATTTCACCTCTCTAAATGGATGATATACCCTGACATGGTGTCATATGCAAGGACAATTTAGATTTTTTGGCCAAAATTTAAAAATAAATAAAAAATGATACAGTGATAAATTGTAATACAAATATAGTTTCAAATTGCATATAATATAATTATTTAATAAAACCATTATCTATTGAATGTTAATGAAATGTTAAGATGGCATTCTTGAATATTAAGAAATAGAATACTATAATATAGTGTGAAGGATTTTTAGTAAAAAAATTTGTAAGTGTTAATATACATTAAAAAATAGGTTTATAATTTGGAGGAAAAAAATGAAATTATCAAGGTATAAGAAAAATAGTTTAGTTCTGTCTATAATTTTATGTTCACTTATTATTTCAATCCTTGTAATTACTGTTTTTAATACCGTAAAACTACACAATATATCTAATAAACAATCTAAAAACTATTTAAACGATGTATCTACACAGATTGTAATGAATGTTGATTCTAAAATCAAATTTATTTTATCCGACTTAAGAATAATGGCAGATTTTATTAAGCAATATGAAGGTGATAGTCGATATGAGTATTTATCTAAAAGAAAGACTAGTTATAAGTATTATGATGTTGGAATAATAGATTTAAAAGGTAAAGCTGAGTTTTTAAGTGGAAAAAAGTTTGACTTAAAGAATACTGCTTCCTATAAAAAAGGAATTGAAGGTAAAGAATACTCAGAAGTAATAGAGTCAATGGGTTTTGTTCTTTATAGTGTACCTATATTTAATGATAATCATGAAGTATCTAGTATTTTAATAGGTGTATCTGATAAAGAAAGTATGAATGAGATTCTTAATATAGATAACTTTAATGGAAAAGGAACTATTGAAATTATTAATAGTAAGGGAAAACCTCTTTTCATAGGAAAAAATACTGAATTAATAAAGGACCTTAGCCATAAATATAAGAGTTCTGGAGATGAACCTTGGGCACAAAAGATGCTTGAGGATTTTAAAAATGATAAATCAGGGAATATTACAATAACCTCATCAAAAGGTGTACAATGCTTATTAACTTATCATCCAATTACAAGAGGTTTAAATGATTGGCATTTTCTTCTCATAGTACCTGAAGATGCTGTACTTGGTGAACTTAATAAATTAAACTCTTTTACAATAACAATGACATTTATAATCACATGTATTATTGGAATTATAACATTAATTTTATATATTATAAGAAGAAAATATGTAAATCAAATAGAAAATATTGCATATTTAGATAGTATAACAAATGGTATAAACTCAACTAAGTTTAGTATGCTAGTCAAACCTTTAATTTCAGAATCACCTGATAGTACTTATATGATGATAGCAATGAATATAAAAGATTTTAAGCTAATAAATGATTGTTTCGGTAGTGAAAAGGGAAATATGACACTAAAACATCTTTACAATATTTTGTATAAAAACATTGATGAAAATGAAGAGTTTGTGTGCCGTCATGATGCAGACCTTTTCTATTTGCTTATTAAGAATAGACCAGTGTTAGAAGCCCTGGAGTTATTATATAAAATAGAAGCTGACACAAATTATTTTAATAAAAATAGGGAAAATCCATACTTTTTAAGACTATCAGTAGGTATTTACACAATTGAAAATCATAATGAAGATTTAATTACAATACAAGACCATGCAAATACAGCAAGAAAAAGCTTTAATAAAACTCATCAAAGTGATTTTTCTTTTTATAGTGATATAGAAAGAAAACGATTAATATCTGAAAAGGAAATTTCAAATTTAATGGAAAAAGCCCTTGAAAATAAAGAATTTTTTATGTGCTTACAACCCAAAATTGATATAAAAAGTGGAAAAATTAGTGGAGCAGAGTCTCTTGTGCGTTGGAAAAATTCAGAAAAGGGCATAATTTATCCAAGTGATTTTATTCCTCTTTTCGAAAAAAGTGGATTTATATGTAAGTTAGATTTATATATACTAGAAGAAACATGCAAATTGATTTCTAAGTGGATAAAAGAAGGTAAAGAAGTGTTGAGAATTTCTGTTAATGTATCACGTCAACATCTGAATGATAAATTGTTTTTAGAAAAATATAAGCATATATGCAATAAATACAATGTACCAACATGTCTGATAGATTTAGAACTTACCGAATCTATTTTCTTAGAAAATCCAGAAGCTATAGATATAATAGAGGATATTCATTCTAATGGATTTAAGTGTTCTATAGACGATTTTGGATTTGGGTACTCATCATTAGGAATATTAAAGGATTTTAAAGTTGATATAATTAAGTTAGACCGTTCATTCTTTGTTAGCAAAAATAATATAGACCGTGGTAAGGTAGTTATTAAGTCTATTATTGAACTTAGCAAAAGGCTAGGTATGAAAGTAACAGCTGAAGGAATTGAAGAATTAGAACAAGTTGAGTTTCTAAAAAATGTGGGATGTGATTATATTCAAGGTTATGTTTTTTCAAAACCATTATTAATTTCTGACTTTGAAAATTTTGCATATGAAAATAATAAAATTAAAAATATCCATTATTAAATGTACAAGATAAAAAATTTAGGCAAGTTATATAATTAAAAATATAACTTGTCTTTTTTATTTATATATTTAATAAAAATATATTTGCAGATTTTGTAAAAATAATTTTCAAATGTTGTAAGTTGTGGCTAAAGCTTTATTGTATTATTCTGAATATAGAAAGATAGTTACTGTCTTAGATAAAAACTGAAACATACATAATAATATAAAATTTGCTATATTAATAACTCTAATTATTTTGGAAGGAGGGAAAATATGATAAGTGGGAGAATGTTACTCATCATGAATTTTCTAAAAGGAAAAAATAAGACAAGTTACAAGGATATTAGCAAACAACTTAGTATAGAAGAAAGAAAAGTTAGATATGATATAAATAATTTAAATATTGTTTTGCGTTCATTAAACAAGTCAGTAATACAAAAGATGAACAAAGGTGTGTTAATTATTCCTGATGACTTCCAAGTAGTATGTATAAATAATAACGAATATGTATTTTCCTTAACTGAGCGAGTATCTATTATGAAAATTATATCAATGTTTAAAATAGATAATCTAAACTTAGAAAAATTGAGTAAAGAATTTCGGGTTTCTAGAAGTTCAATTAAAAATGACCTTAATGTTTTGTCAAGTGAATTAGAAAGAAACCAAATAATTATTACTTATGATAAATCTTTTAAAATAAGTGGAGAAGAAGACATTATATATAAGCAAAGATTGAACATATTAAAATCGTATTCTTATCTTTTTGGTAAGGAAAAATCTGATTTAAGTGTATTTGAGAAGTATTTAGTGAATGTAATTGAAAAAATATTCAAAGGGATTTATTTGATTGATATATATAATTGGTCTATGAATTTATTATTGCAAATGGGATGGACTTTAAATGATGAATCTTTTACATGGTATGTGTCGAACATTTTCCTTTTTACATGGTATATACATTCAGATGAAAAACATCCTTTAGAATCTGCTTCATTAAGTGAGCCGTGTTTTGAAAATAAGTTTGACCAAGAATTTGAAACAATTATTCAAAAAAAGTTGACTAAGGAACAAATTTTTCTGTTAAAGAGTTTTGTATTTTTTACAAATAAATATGCAAGTTTAAACGAGGATATGGATTTGATTAGTACAGAAATTATAGTTCAAGACCTAATTTACAATATGTCAGAAATATTAGAGATTAGCTTTAAAGAAGATATGATTCTTTATAAAGGATTACTCAATCATATTGCTCCATTGATAGAGAGAATCAAGCAGAATATACAGATTTATGAGGAATTACTTCATGTAATACCAGATAAATATCAATATGTACTTGAAGCTACTAAGGTTTCTATTCAAAAAAACAGAGTTTTAAGTCAAATAAAGAATGAAAATGAAACAATACTTTTGGCAATACATTTTTTAGGAAGTATACATAGAAATGAGAGGAATAACTACAAAAATATATTGTTAGTTTGTGGATTTGGATATGGTGTAATTGCTATGTTAAAGGATAGTTTAGTAAATGATTACCAGATAAATATAGTAGAGAGTATTCCATCATATAAGTTACAAGATTATAAAGAATGGGAAAGTATTGACTTCATTATAACAACATCAAAGATAGTAATAGACTTGCCTAAAACAATTATTGAGATAAATCCATTTTTACAAGAAGAGGATTATTTGAAGTTTGAAGAAAAAGGGATAAAAAGAAAGAACGTCTTAACTAATTATATGTCAATAAAAAAAAGGTTGGACTTTTTAGAAGAAGATGACCAAAAAAGAGTATTAAGTATTATATGTCAAGAACTTGGATACAGTGATGAGAGAATATTATTTAGACAACTTAATTTAAGTGATTTAATAGGGATTGATACCATAAGGATAATTGATGGAGATATGAAATGGGAAGATGCTGTAAAATTTAGTTCAAACATACTTGCTAATTGTGATTTTGTATCAGCACAATATGCTGAGAATATTATAGATATTTTAAAAAATGTGGGTTTTTATGCTGTAAAGGATAACGAATTTGCTTTACTACATGGCAATGATAGTTCATTAGTCAAAGTAAGTTCGATAAGTTTATTAATATGTAAAGAAGCAGTTAGTTTTGGAGATAAAAAGGTTAAAATCATATTTTGCCTAGCAAGCAGAGATAAAAAAGAGCAAATTCCTGCAATAATTAATCTAACTAAAATGGTTTATAAGACTAATTTTATTGCTATGTTAGAAAGTGCAAAGACAAAAGAAGAAGCAGAAGTTTTAATTCATAAATATGAGAAGGAGGTCACTGTATGAATAAATTAGTTAATGTAAAATGTTCATTTAAAATACATGTTAATTCAAAAGAAGAAGCCATTATATCGTTAGTTGATGTAGTGTCAAAAGAAGGATATTTAATAGATAAAAATCAATTTTTAAAAGATGTTTTAAAGAGAGAAGAAACATTGTCGACTTATATTGGACATGGTATAGGTCTTCCTCATAGTCAAAGTGTAGGTGTTAAAAACTCTTGTATTACAATAGGAAAGCTTGATACTCCTATTGAATGGACAGAAGAAGGAGAAAAAGTGGATTTAATATTTTTGATATCAGTAACAAAAGACAATGAAAATAATCTTCATTTAAAGATTTTATCAAAATTAGCACGTTTATTGATGCATGAAAGTTTTAGAAATCAAATTAGATGTTCAGATGAACAAACTGTTTATAATCTTATAAAAGAAAAAATAGAGGAGGAAGATTAAAATGAGAATTTTAAAGTTTTTGCAAAAACATCTTATGACAGCAACATCTTATATGATTCCATTTGTGGTTGCAGGAGGAATATTATTTGCTTTATCAGTAACTTTAAGTGGACAAGCTGCTGTTCCTGAAACAGGCTGGTTGGCTAAACTGAATCAAATTGGAGCTGCTGGCTTGGCTTTATTCATTCCTATATTAGGTGGATATATAGCATTTAGTATGGCAGATAAACCAGGATTAGCTCCAGGTATGATAGGTGCATATTTAGCAAAAGAAGTAAATGCAGGTTTTATAGGTGGTATCATAGCAGGATTTATAGCAGGATTTGTTGTTTTACAATTAAAGAAAATTAAATTAGCTCCTACAATGAGAACTTTAGGTTCTATATTTATTTATCCTTTAGTTGGTACATTGATTACAGGTGGTATAATTGTATTTTTAATTGGAGAACCTATAGCTTCTTTTATGACATGGATGACAAACTGGTTAAATGGAATGTCTGGTGTTTCTAAAATTCCTTTAGGTGGAATCTTAGGAGGAATGATAGCCTCAGATATGGGTGGCCCTATAAATAAGGTTGCTGCTACTTTTGCCCAAACTCAAGTTGACACACTTCCATATTTAATGGGTGGAGTTGGCGTTGCAATTTGTATACCTCCAATTGGTTTAGGATTAGCTACATTATTGTTTCCAAAAAAATTTAGCAAGGAAGAAAGAGATTCAGGTAAAGCTTCACTATTAATGGGATGTGTTGGAATTACAGAAGGAGCTATTCCATTTGCAACATCAGATCCAGTTAGAGTAATACCTTGTATTATGGCTGGGTCGATTGTAGGAAATATTATGGCTTTTTTATTAGGATGTTTAAATCATGCACCCTGGGGAGGTCTGATAGTGTTACCTGTAGTTGACAATAGGTTGGGGTATATTGCATCAGTATTAACTGGAGCAGTAGTTGTTGCGGTATTAATGAAATTAGTAAAAAAAGACGTGAAAGAAGATGAAGAAATTGAAGAAGATTTAGATGAATCAATTGAATTAATATTTGAAGAATTATAAATATAAATGGAAGGAATTTGTATAAAAAAGTAAATATAAAACTATAAATTTAAAGGAGATAAGAATATGAAAATTGTAGCAGTAACATCTTGTCCTAGTGGAGTAGCACATACTTACATGTCGGCTGAATCACTTGAATTATCAGCCAAAAAATTTGGTATAGAAATAAAGGTTGAGACTCAAGGAAGCTCTGGAATAGATAATGAATTGTCACTTAAAGATATTGATGAAGCAACTTGTGTAATATTGACTAATGATGTTGAGATTAGAAATATGGAACGTTTTAAAGGAAAGAAGGTAGTAAGAATGAGTGTATCTGAGATAATTAAGAAATCTGATGCATTAATTAAGAAAATAAAAGATACTTTTCAATAAAAATTGATTTATTTTACATATAACTCAAAGATGTTTTTAAAGAAATTTTTATTAAAAGCATCTTTGAAAATATCTTAAAAATAGAATAAAAGGAGATATAGTCATGAAAAAGTTACCAATAAAGACTGTCGTGCAAAGATTACTAAACTTACAAGAAGAGGGGAAAAGTGCAACTCTTTTAGGAATTGGTCCTATGTCACCAAACTTGTTACAAGCAAGTTTTGAACTAGCAAAAGATGATGATTTTCCTTTAATGTTTATCGCAAGTAGAAATCAAGTAGATGCAGATGAACTAGGTGGCGGTTATGTAAATGGTTGGAATCAGGAAACTTTTACAAAAGATATTAAGGAGGTTGCCGACAAAGTTGGATTTGATGGTTTATATTATTTATGTAGAGACCATGGTGGGCCATGGCAAAGAGATAAAGAGAGAAATGACCATTTGCCTGTTGATGAAGCAATGGAGTTAGGAAAAAAATCTTATTTAGCGGACATTGAAGCAGGTTTTGACCTATTGATGATTGACCCTACAAAAGACCCATTTGAAATTGGAAAAGTAATTCCACTAGATGTAGTACTAGAAAGAACTGTAGAATTAATTGAGTATTGTGAAAACGAGAGAAAAAGACTTAATCTACCAGACATAGGTTATGAGGTTGGTACAGAGGAAACCAATGGAGGTCTGACTTCAACTGAGACGTATGAAACATTTATAACTAGACTAAAGGTTGAACTCGATAATAGAGGTTTGCCAATGCCAACATTTATAGTTGGTCAAACTGGTACTTTAACTAGAAAGACAGAACAAGTAGGAACTTTTAATTTTAGAAATGCTTATGATTTAGCTCAAATGGCTAAGAAATATGGAGTTGGTTTAAAAGAGCATAATGGCGATTACTTAGATGATGTAACTTTATTAGAACATATACCATCTCAAATTATTGCTACAAATGTAGCTCCTCAATATGGTACTGAAGAAACTAGGGCATATTTAAAATTAGCAGAAGTTGAGTGTAAATTAGAAAAAGAGGGCTTAGTTGAGAAAACTTCTAATATCAGACATGTTCTTCTTGTTAATGCAATTGAATGTGGACGTTGGAGAAAATGGGTAGTAGGAGAACAAAAAAATCTAACTACTGAAGAGATATTTAAGGATGAAGTTTTATCTAATGAAATACTAGATATTGCAGGACATTATACATTTAATAATGATGATGTTAAAAAAGAAATAGAAGTGCTTTATGATAATTTAAGTAAGAATAATATTGATGGTCAAAGATTTGTTGTAGACCATATTAAACGTCCTTTGCGTGATTATGCAGAATGCTATAACTTAAAAGGTGTTACTACGAGGATTTTAAATAAATAATAGGACTTATAGTGGTGAGTATTGTTATACTAGGTATTTATAGTTATAATTATACTTACCACTATTAAATTTAGGAGGACTAATATTTTGATTAATTTAATTTTTGATGTAGATGATACTTTATATAATCAATTAACGCCTTTTTACACTGCATATAATAAAGTGTTTTCTTCAATAAAGGATATTTCTATTGAAGATTTATATATGAGTAGTAGAAAGTATAGTGATGAGGTATTTCATATGACTGAAAATGGAGAAATGCCAATCAAAGAAATGCATATTTATAGGATAATGAAAGCTTTTGAGGAGTTGGGAAATTCTATTACAGAAAAAGATGCACAAAGTTTTCAAGATGAGTATATATATCAACAATCACAAATTACACTAATACCAGAAGTTGAGAGGATTTTAAATTTTTCTAAAGAAAGAAATATTAATCTAGGAATTATAACTAATGGCCCATCAAACCATCAAAGAATGAAGTTAAAGCAGTTAAATATTGAAAACTGGGTTGATAAAAGTAATATTTTTATTTCTAGTGAGGTTGGATTTTCTAAGCCAGATACTAATATTTTTAGAGTAGCTGAGAATGTTATGAATTTAGATAGAGAAAATACATATTATGTGGGTGATTCTTATAGAAATGATGTATTAGGTGCTAAAAAAGCTGGTTGGAAGAGTATATGGTTGAACCATAGAGGACATGAGGTAGAAGAGTTGTTTTACAAACCTGATTTTGTAATTTTGGAACATAAGGATTTGATATCTTTATTTATAAAAATATGTAGTAAAAAATGTTAATAATAGAATTGTATAAAACAATTAAAATATGTGTAAAATCATAAATTTAAGTTATTTACAATATGTTTTATATTAAGAATTGATTATTTGGAGAAATACTTTAATATCAAAAAAGATATTAAAGTATTTTTTGATTTAAAAGATTTTTTATATTAATAATATAAGTTTTAAAAAGTATTGTCCGATAAATAAAAGGATAGGTAATTATTAGTTTGAATTATATAAAGTTTGATGAATTATATTAAAGATGATAAGTTAAAATTCAGATTAAATTTAGACCTTTAGAATAAATAAAAATAAACATTAGGTTTAAAATGAAATTTAATATATACTAATAAAAAATTTCTATCGGAATATTTGGAGATTTTATAAGTGATACTAACTTAAAACCTCTAAAACATTACAATATTCAATTGGAAGGTAGGATTAAATATGAAAGCAATAATTTTAGCAGCTGGGCTGGGGACACGATTAAAACCATTAACTTCAGAGTGCCCAAAACCATTAGTTAAAGTTAATGGGAAGCCAATGATAGAAACCCAAATAGAATGTCTATTAGAAAAGGGGATAAAAGATATAAAAGTTGCAGTAGGTTATTTAAAAGAAAAATTTTATTATTTAGCGGAAAAATATAATGTGGAATTAATATATAACAATAAATATGATATATACAATAATATTTATACTATGTATTTATTAAGAGAACATTTACCTGATAGCTATGTTATAGAGGGAGATGTATATATATGTAATAACTTTATAGATCCAGATATAAAGGAATCCACTTATTTTACTCTTTATAAAGAAAATTTTAACAATGAGTTTATATTTAAATTTGATGAAAATAATAAGGTTTATGATATGTATGTTGGTGATAATAAGGGATATATATTATGTGGTGTATCCTATTGGTCATTAACAGATGGAAATATTATAGCAAAAAAATTAGAGGAAACAATAGAAAATGGAGACTTTGAAAGTCTATTTTGGGATGATGTTGTAATGAAAAATAAAGATGCTTTAAATATGTACATTCAGAAAATAGATTTTAAAGATTGTTTTGAAATAGATAATGAAAAAGATTTGAGATTTTCGGAAAAATGTATAGTGCAAAATAATAAATTTACAATGAAGAAAATTTTACAATACTCTAAGTAGGTTAGGAAGGGATTTGTATGGGAATTTTAGATGAAATAATGAACCAAGAGCATTTTGATATAAAAACATCACTAGATTATATTAATGAGTATGAGAAGCTACTACCATTTGATAGTGAGATTCACACTGCACGTGCAGTTACATATTTTTTTGGAGAGGAATATAAACTTGCAGAAGAACATATTAGAAAAGCATTGAAATTTAGACCAAATAATTATGATAATAATTTTTATTTAGCAAATATATTGATTGCTATGGGTGAATATCCTGATGCCATTAAATCAGCTGTGTTAAGTGTGACATTCTTAAAACATTTTGCTAAGATTCAGGGATATGATTATATAAATGACAAGCTATTTTATTATAATGAACAAGTAAAAACTCTTATTGAGTACTGCATTGAAAATATAAAAGATACAAATGTACTTGAAGATTTAAAAAGATTTTTTGGTTTTATTGAACTAAGTATTGCTAAATTTCCTGTCTGCTTTTATGGGGATAAATGGAATATTTTAGTGGGAGAATATTTAAATAAGGACTTAAATAGTGAGTATAATGATTATATATGTTTTTATTCTGACACTTATAATAATATGTTATCAGATTTTCAAAAAAAATTATATACTGTTATTAACAATTCTGAGATATCTTCAATATGTCCAATAGAAAGTTTTAAATCTATGACTGCAAAAGAATTTAGTTTAGATAATGGGAAGTATATTATTCCAATTGCTACAACTGAATATAACCAAGTTATTGACTTTAAAATTAAAAATACTAATTTTAAATCACAACAAGTAGATCCACCTGGTTTTTTTAAGTATTATAGAGTAAATAATGGCATTAGTTTAAATTCAGATAAAGATGTTATAATTGGTAAGCCAATAAAGCTAGGGTTTAAAGAAAAAAATAAAAAGTTAGTTTTCACTATATTTATAGATGCTTTATCTCAAAAATATTTATTGGAAACCAAATATAAATCAATGCCTTACACAAAAGCTTTTTTTGACAAAGGAATTATATTTGAAAATTGTTATTCAGCAGGAGAGTGGACATATCCATCTTTGACAAGTGTAGTTACAGGGTTATATACAACTAATCATCATTTTTTACATTCTAGTGCAGGATATAAATACCCTGATGATATAGATTTGTTCAGTGAGATTATGAAAAAAAATGAATATTTCACTGCAAATATAAGTGGTACATATGCACTTGCACCATATAGCAGTGGTTTTAGAGGATTTGATAGAACTGTTTTTAAGAATAGTTTAGGATTTTCTGATTCAGTAATAATTAATGATGCGATTAAGCATATTGAATCATTTAAAGAAACCAATCAATTTGTGTTTATGTCTTTGAGTGATGTTCATAAAATATTGGATGATATTGAAAATTATAGTGTTAATTATGATATTGTTAATCAAACATCTTTAGATATAGAGACATCTTTATCAAAAAGGAGTTCATTTGTAAGTGCATGGCAAAAATATGATGAAGAGGCTATTAAAAAATATGATGTGGCGCTTAGGGAATTAGACCGTCAATTGAAAGGAATTTATGATTATATATTACAAAATTACTCTGAAGAAGAGTATTTAATTAGTATTTTTTCAGATCATGGAGCTTCATTTTTAGGTAAAGATGATTTTTTATTAAAATCAAATATAACTAATAGTGTATTAATGGTTAGAGGGTCTGGAAGTGCCTCTAATGGTAATACAGAGTATATAAGTAATATGGATTTAATCCCTATAATTTTAAAATTAGCAAATATAGAACATGATTTATCTAAGTATGATTGTGTACTTCCAAAAACACTAGGAGGTAAGGGGCGTGAGTTTACCTATAGCGAATCAATATATCCTGGTCAGACTTATAAAGCTATGGTCAATAATGATAAATATTGTTATATATTAGAAACAAAAGGCATTACTGATATAGATGGAACCATTAATTTTGATGAATACAGTGACTCTGTTTTTGATAAAAAAGAAGATAAAGAAGTTAAAGATAATGATATTTTAGAATATTATAGAGAGATAGTATATAATCATATAAAAAGAAATATTAAATACTAATATTAAAAATTATTTACATATTAAATAGATATAATTTATTGTATTTTAATAAATATTCTACCTTTAAAATACAACTATCTTTCAAAATATAACTATTGAATTAGAGGGAATAAAAATTTTTACACAAAAAATGAGATACTCAAATTTTTATTTTGAGATATCTCTTTTTTGTTATATTATTATATAGTTAAAATAAAATAATTATGAATATATTTTATTTAGATTAATCAATAACATTTTGGGATTCTTTATAACTACATGTTAACTGTTGAATAGGTTTATCATATGGTTTAACCCATCCTTTATTAATACTTAATTCTGTAAGTGCTGTGTGACCTTCTACCATTTGAGTTAATGAAGCTGAATATATAGCTCTTAATTCAGGTGTACTACTTGTCAATGCAGAATTAAGATACATATTGGCAGATGCTTTAGCAGATGAAAGCATACTTAACATTATTACTTTATCGTCTATATAAGTATTGTTCTTAATTAGATTTTCTATCATATTTCTCATGTTATCTATACCTCCTCAGAAATTAGTATTTCATTTTCAACTATAAATTGTTGTATAGCTTTAATTCTTCCTTCTGTTGCTAATATACTAGATTCTGATTGTCTTTTTAGGTCTTCATCTGATATTAACACATTTATTGCTCTTTGCATAAGTAATCCGTCAGACTCCATTTTTATAATTGCTGCTAAAGATATTTTTTCAGTTTCTGAAAGTATTCTCATTTAATCATCTCCTATATTGTAATTTATGCTTTAATAGTATGTCTTTCTTTTCAAGGAAATAACCATTACACTTTTTTACAGTATTTTATATTCTCTTTATATCAAAATTTAGTCGACCTAATATATTAATATAATTTTGTAGGATATTTATCATTAAATATCTATAAAATAAATTATTTGAATATTCATAAAGCAAAATTTATTTGTATGTACTTCTTCAAGAGTCAATATGAGTTTTTTCAAAAAATTAATTTTTATGATAATCATTAAGGGCTATATTTTTCTTAAAGTTGTGATTATCATTATTAATTTACAATAAAATTGCCGAAAAGCCCTCTCCTTTAGGTGTAGGGATGAAAGGTAAGGTCTTAATATAAAAAAAGTTAGAATAATGCTTGTAATCTAATACCGCTACTGATACCCTATATTTAGGAGGTGTTAGTTTTTATGTATAAATCTAACAAAAATATAGTTTATGATTGCAAATATCATATTGTATTTTGCCCTAAGTATCGTAAACCTGTTTTAGTTGGCGAAGTTGAAAAGATGTTAAAAGAAATACTACCATATAAAGCAGATGAACTTGGAGCAGAAATAATAGAAATGGAAACTGATAAAGAACATGTGCACTTATTAATATCTTGTGACCCTCAATATGGAATTCATAAAGTAGTAAAAGGTTTAAAAGGCTTTAGTTCGAGAGTATTAAGAGAGAACTTTCCACATTTAAAGTCTAGTATGCCTAGCATGTGGACTAATAGCTATTTTGTAGGTACTGTTGGTTCTGTGAGTTTAGAAGTAGTTAAACAATATATAGAAAATCAACAAGTTAGGACAAAGAAATGATAAAAACTCATAGAGTGAAATTAAACCTAACTAGAACACAATTTGAATTAGTAAGGGAAAAGCAAATGGAAAGTGCTAACTGTTGGAACTACATAGTTAACTTATCTAAAGAATACTATTTTGAACATAAACAATGGATTAAAAAGAATGATATACAAAAGTTAATCAAAGGTAAGTACAATCTTCATAGTCAAACTATTCAAGCTATATCAGATAAATTTGATGCAAATAGAAAGACTATATCAGAATTAAGAAAAAAAGGTAATACTAAAGCAAAATATCCATACAAGACTAAGAAATTTTATATAATACCTTTTAAAGCTAGTGCTATTAATAGAAATGCTAAAGGCAACTTAAAATTATCAATGTCAAAAGGCAGGTATTTAGAATTAGATTTTAATGTTGAGAATATAAAAACTGCTGAAATAGTATGGCGAAATGGATATTATTTATACTACACTTTTGACAATGAATTAAATGGAGTTGTAGCCAAAGGCACTAATACCGTAGGTGTAGACTTAGGGGAAATACATTCGATAGCTAGTGTAACAAATGAAGGTGTAGGGCTTATTCTATCTAATAGAGAAGGCAGAAGTATTAAACAATTTAGAAATAAGATGTATGCTTATATATCTAAAAGATTAAGTAAATGTAAAAAAGGTAGTAGACAATCAAAGAAGTTATGGAGATTAAAAAATAAGATAAGAAGTAAAACAGATAATCAGTTAATGAATTTATATCATCAAACAACTAGAAAGTTTATAGACTTTTGTGTAGAGCAGAAGGTATGTGAAATAGTTCTTGGGGATATAAAAGGGGTTGAAAAAGATACTAAGAAAAAGAAAAGATTAAACAGAGTTAATAGACAGAAAATATCTCAAATGGAGTATGGTCGAATAAAGGACTATATAAAATATAAAGCAAAAGAGCAAGGTATTGAAGTTAAGTTAGTTAAAGAAAACTACACTTCTCAAACTTGCCCAAAGTGTTCTAAAAAACACAAACCAACTGGTAGAACTTATAGTTGTACTTGTGGTTATGAAACTCATAGAGATATAGTTGGTGCTTGGAATATTTTAAATAAAAAGCATAAATATGGTTTAGTAGATTTTAGAATAAATCATAAGCAACCAATAAATTTAAAAGTATCTACCGTTTGAGCCATGTGTGGGCGAATAACTTTAAGGTAGTAGTGGCGAAGACACCGTCCGAAGTAGCTTGGCTTTGTAACCACCTCTGTTGTACTGTTTAAGTATAAATAAGTGTGTTAGCCACCAAGAATCCCCTTGCTTTAGCTATGGGGAGTGTGTCAACTTAGAGGTTAATTAGGTGTTTAATCAAAGTTAATGCCTTTAGAATACAAATGTATTCTAAAGGCATTTTTACTATGTATTTTCATTTATATTACTAAACATTATCTATTTTTATATACATTTCTATGTATTTTATTTTCATCAAATCGGTCTATAAACTCATTTTTTTCTTCACTATATCCAATAGATATAAGTGCATAAGGAACTAATTTTAATGGTAAGTCTAAAGTTTGTCTAACTTTATTTACCACTTTATTTTTAGGAAATACTCCTGCCCAACAAGCAGCTAGACCTTGATTAGTAACTTCTAACAATAAATTTTGTGTGCAAGCACCTAAATCTTGTATCCATTTACCAGGTTTTAAGAATTTATCTCTATTTCCAAGCACTACTATACATAATGGTGCAAATTCTATATGCTTTGCTCTATGCTGTGACTTTGAGAGCTGTTTCAGCAGTTCCTTATCATCTACTATAATAAATTCCCAAGGTTGAGCATTTTTTGATGAAGGTGCTTGCATAGCTGATTTTAGTATTTCAGTTATTTTATCTTCTTCTATATTTTTATCTATATATGTTCTTATTGAATGTCTATTTTTTATAACTTCTAACATACAGATTCTCCTTTAAATAAAATTATTTCTATTTATATAATATCATTACTTTAAATTTTAGCTATTACTTATATAAAGAATAAACTTTGTGTTGGTTTTATCTAAGTAAAAGTAACATTCAGAACTAAAAAACAAGACTATAAATCCAAAGTATTAATTAAAAAAGAAGTAATAAAAAATAATATACAAGATTTAAAAAAGAGTATTGGGCTTAAAATTTAATTAGAAAACCAATTTTGAGATAATCTGTTTTTTATTTTAACAAAAAAACATAAATAAAGTTCGATACGTAGCGAATGAAAAAATTACAAGAAATATTTTTTTTAAAAAATTTCAAAAAAGAGTTGATAATATATGTATATTAATATAAAATTTAAGGTGTATAATTCGTATAATAATACGAATGATTTGTAGTGTAAAATAACTTATAAACGGAGAGGGGAAGTCTAATGAAAGTAGCAGTAGTTATGGGTTCAAAATCAGATTATCCAAAATTAGAAGAAGGGATAAAACTGCTTGAAAAATATGGAATAGAAGTTGTAGCAAGAGCATTATCAGCTCATAGAACACCAGAACAACTTTCAATATTCCTAAAAGAAATAGAAGATGATACTGATGTAATAATAGCAGCAGCAGGAAAAGCAGCACACTTACCAGGTGTAATAGCTTCACAAACATTAATTCCTGTAATAGGATTACCTATTAAATCATCAACTATGGATGGACTAGACTCACTTTTATCAATAGTTCAAATGCCAAAAGGAATCCCAGTTGCAACAGTTACAATAGACTTAGGTTTAAACGCAGCTTTATTGGCATTACAAATAATGACTTTAAAATACCCAAAATTAAAAGAGGATTTGAAATCATATAGAGAAGAGATGGCACAAAAGGTGTTAGAAGACGACAAGAATTTAAGGGGGTAGCAGAAATGTTATTATATGAAGGAAAAGCAAAACAAGTATATTCTACAGATAATGAAAATGAATATGTTGTTTATTATAAAGATGATGCAACAGCATTTAATGGAGAAAAAAAAGCAGAAATATCTTCAAAAGGTATACTAAATAATAAGATATCAACAATAATCTTTGAAATGTTAAAAGAAAATAATATAAATACTCACTTTATAAAAAGTTTATCAGATAGAGAAATGTTAGTTAAAAAAGTAGAGATTTTACCATTAGAAGTAATAGTAAGAAATATTGCTGCTGGTTCTATCTGTAAAAGAGTTGGTCTTGAAGAAGGTGTAGTTTTCGATGAGCCAATTTTTGAAATAAGCTACAAAAATGATGCTTATGGTGACCCAATGCTAAATGATGATTATGCAGTGGCAATGAAGTTAGCAACTAGAGAAGAGTTAAAATTCTTAAGAGAAGAAACTTTAAAAATAAACGAGTTACTAAAAGCATTTTTCTTAAAATTAAACCTAAAGTTAGTTGACTTTAAAATAGAATTTGGTAAAGATTCTGAAGGAAATATAATATTGGCAGATGAAGTATCACCAGACACTTGTAGACTTTGGGATGTAAATACAAATGAAAAGTTAGATAAGGACAGATTTAGAAAAGACCTTGGAGACCTTGTAGAAGGTTATACGGAAGTACTTTCAAGAATGAATAATAAATAGGAGGCAAATGTATGTGTGGAGTTTTAGGGATTTACTCTAATAAAGATGTAACTAAAGAACTATATTATTCTTTATATTCTATGCAACACAGGGGGCAAGAAAGCTGTGGTTTAGCTCTTTTAGATGATGGAGAAATTAAGTACAAAAAAGATATGGGATTAGTTGGAGATGTTTTTAAGGAAAATGAATTATCTAAGTTAAAAGGAAATATAGGGATTGGACATGTTAGATATTCAACAGCTGGAGGAAGTCATGTTTCTAATTGTCAACCTTTAGTTGGAAGTTGTAGAAAAAGACAATTAGCCATAGCTCATAATGGAAATCTAGTTAATGCAAATTATTTAAAAGATATGCTAGAAGAAGATGGATATATGTTCCAAACTAATTCAGATACAGAAGTGATTTTATATATACTTGCTAGATATTACAAAGGGGATATAGTAGAAAGTTTAAAAGTGACAATGGATTATATAAAAGGTGCATATGCTCTTGTAATAATGAGTCAAGAAGAATTGGTTGCAGTTAGAGACCCACATGGATTCAGACCTCTTGTACTTGGTAAAAAGGGTGATGAATATATATTTGCATCAGAAAATTGTGCAATAGATATACTTGGCGGAGAAGTTATAAGAGATGTAGAGCCAGGAGAGATAATAGTAGTCAAAGATGGAGAACTAAAATCATATTTTTATTCAGAAAATTATAAACCAGTTAAGAAAAGTTGTATATTTGAACACATATACTTTGCAAGAAATGATGCAACTATAGACAATGTAAATGCATATGAATTTAGAATTAAATGTGGTGAGAGATTAGCTCAGAATGAAACTGTAAAGGCAGATATGGTAGTTCCAGTTCCAGATTCAGGTTGGCCAGGAGCTATTGGTTATGCAAATGCTAGTGGATTAAAAATAAGTGAAGGCTTAGTTAAAAATAGATATGTAGGAAGAACATTTATAAAACCTACACAAGAAGAAAGAGAAATAGCAGTAAAAATAAAATTAAATCCTCTTTCAACAATAATAAAAGGAAAATCTATAATTTTAGTAGACGACTCAATTGTAAGAGGAACTACATCTAAACAATTAGTAAAATCTTTAAGAGAAGCAGGAGCAAAAGAAATTCATCTTAGAATAACTTCTCCTCCAGTAGCTTACTCTTGTTACTATGGAATAGATACTCCAAATCGCTCTAAATTAATTGCATCAAGTAACAACGTAGAAGAAATGAGAGAATATATTGGATGTGATAGTTTAAAATTCCTAGATATAGAAGGAATGTTAGATGCAACAGAACATAAGTCTACTTTCTGTAAAGCTTGTTTTGATGGAGAATACCCAGTTAAGAAAATTGATAAGGAGGAACTACTTTCATGTTAACATATAAAGAATCAGGTGTAGATATAGATGAAGGAAATAGAGCAGTAGACCTTATAAAAGGTAAAATAAAAGGAACTTATGATGGAAATGTAGTTGGAGATTTAGGTAACTTCAGTGGATTATACAGTTTAAAAGATTTTGTAGGTATGAAAGAACCAGTTTTGCTTGCATCTACAGATGGTGTTGGGACTAAGTTAAAAATAGCTCAGATGATGGACAAGCATGATACTGTTGGAATAGATTTAGTTGCAATGTGCGTGAATGATTTAATTTGTCAAGGAGCAAAACCATTATTCTTCCTTGACTATATAGCTCTTGGGAAATTAGTGCCTGAGCATATCGAAAAAATAGTTGGTGGAATTGCAGATGGTTGTAAAATGTCTGGTTGTGCACTAATTGGTGGAGAAACTGCTGAAATGCCTGGAATGTATGGAGAAGATGACTATGATTTAGCAGGATTTTCTGTAGGAATAGCAGACAAAGAAAAGATTGTTTCTGGAAACAATGTTAAATCAGGAGATGTATTGGTTGGTATATCTTCAAGTGGAGTACACAGCAATGGATTTTCTTTTATAAGAAAGATATTTTTAGAAACTTACAATTATAAAATGGAACAATATGTTGAAGAACTAGGAATGACAGTTGGAGAAGCACTTTTAACACCAACTAAAATATATGTTAAATTAGCTTTAGATGTATTAGCTAAACATGACATAAAAGCTATAGCTCACATAACTGGTGGAGGGCTTATAGAAAATATAACAAGAGTTATACCTAAAGGGTTAGGACTAGATATCAATAAAAAATCTTGGGAGAAGCCTCCTATATTTAAAATGATAGAAGGTTTTAATGCTGTTGATGAGAGAGAACTTCATAAGAGTTTTAACATGGGTATTGGGCTAGTTTTAATAGTAGATAAAGAAAATGCTGATGATGTTGTAAACTTTATAAATAATAGAGAAAATGACAATGCTGATTATGTAGATAAAAAATATAGTGAATTATTAGAAGATAAAGCTTATATAATTGGTGAAGTAGTAGATAGTCATGAAGGTGTAGAATTATGCTAAATATAGGAGTTTTAATATCTGGTGGGGGAACAAATTTACAAGCAGTTATAGATGGTACTGAGTCTGGAGAAATAAAAGGTCAGGTTAAAGTAGTTATCTCAAGTAAGCAAGGTGCTTATGGGCTAGAGAGAGCTAAAAATCATAACATAAAAGCAATTTGTGAAACTGATGAAGACAAGATAATAGAAATTCTTAAGGAAAATAAAATAGATTTAGTAGTTTTGGCTGGTTATTTAAAAATAATCAGCCCAAAGCTGGTTAATGAGTTTAGAAACAAAATGATAAACATACATCCATCATTAATTCCTTCATTTTGTGGAGCTGGATTCTATGGAGAAAAAGTTCATCAAGGTGTTATAGATTACGGAGCTAAAGTAACTGGTGCTACAGTTCATTTTGTTGATGAAGGTGCTGATACTGGACCAATCATAATGCAAGATGTAGTTAAGGTAAATCAAGATGATGATGCAAAGACACTTGCAAAAAGAGTGTTAGAAGTTGAACATAGGATTTTAAAAGAAAGTATAAGTCTTTTTTGTGAAAATAAATTAAAACTTCAAGGTAGGAGAGTGTTTATAAATGAGTAAGAGAGCTTTAATAAGTGTAACTGACAAGACTGGTGTAGTGGAATTTGCTAAAGAGTTAAATAAATTAGATTATGAAATTATATCTACAGGAAATACATTTAAAACATTAAAAGAAAATGGTGTTAATGTAATGCAAGTTGAAGATGTTACAAATTTTCCAGAAATATTAGATGGAAGAGTAAAAACATTAAATCCATATATACATGGTGGTATACTTTATAAAAGAGATAAAGAATCTCATGTAGAAACTGTAAATGAACACAAAATACATTCAATAGATTTAGTAGCTGTAAATCTATATGATTTTGAAGGAACTTTAAAAGCTGGAAAAAGTCATGATGAAATAATTGAAAATATAGATATTGGTGGACCATCTATGATACGTTCTGCTGCCAAAAACTATAAGGATGTAATAGTAGTAGTAGATATAAAAGATTATGATTCTATAATAGAAAAATTAAAAACAGATACAATGACATTAGAAGACAGAAAAAAATTATCATATAAAGCTTTCTCAACTACAGGAAGATATGATGCGTTAATATCTAGTTATTTTGCTGGAGAAGTTGGAGATACGTATCCTGACATATTAAATTTAACTTTCCAAAAAGAACAAACTTTAAGATATGGAGAAAATCCACATCAAAATGGTTTCTTATATTCACAGTCAAATGCAAAAAATCCAATCTTAAATTATGAGCAATTAGGCGGTAAAGAACTTTCTTTTAACAACTTAAATGATTTACATGGATGTTTAGAAGTAATGAGAGAATTTAAAGATAGTGAAGAAGTAGTTTCAGTAGCTATAAAACATGCTAATTCATGTGGGGTAGGTTTAGGAAAAGATGCTTTTGAAGCATATACAAAATGTTATGAAGCGGATAAGGTTTCAATATTTGGAGGAATAGTAGGAATAACTTCTACTATAGATAAAGCTACAGCAGAGAAATTAAATGAAATATTCTTAGAAATAGTAGTAGCATATGATTTTGAACCAGAAGCTTTAGAGATACTTAAACAAAAGAAAAATCTAAGAATATTAAAATTAGCTAAAATAGAAAATAGTTTACAACCATATGAAATGAAATATTTAGATGGAAAATTATTGATACAAGATAGAAACAATATATTAGCAGAAAAAAGTGAAAATGTAACAAAGGAAAAACCAACAGATGCACAACTTAAGGACATGGAATTTGGTATGAGAGTAGTAAAAAATATGAAATCAAATGCAATTGCAATAGTAAAAAATGGACAAACTCTAGCTTTAGGTTGTGGACAAACATCAAGAATTTGGGCATTAAAAAATGCTCTTGAAAATAACAAAGATAAAGATTTTACAGGAGCTGTTTTAGCGTCAGACGCATTTTTCCCATTTGATGATTGTGTAACATTAGCTCATGAATATGGAATATCAGCAGTAGTTCAACCAGGTGGCTCTATAAAAGATAAAGATTCAATAGAAGCTTGTGACAAGTATGATATGGTTATGGTATTTACAGGAATAAGACACTTCAAACACTAAGGAGGATATTATGAAGATATTGGTTGTAGGCGGTGGCGGAAGAGAGCATGCTATATGCTGGAAACTAAGCAAAGAAAAAAATGTAGAAAAAATTTATTGTGCACCAGGTAATGCAGGAATTGCAAACGTAGCAGAATGTGTAAATATAGGTGATACTAATATAGAAGAACTTTTAAAATTTGCCAAAGAAAATGAAATAGGTCTGACAATAGTAGGACCAGAAGTACCACTAGTTATGGGAATAGTAGATGAGTTTGAAAAAGAAGGATTAAGAGTATTTGGACCTAATAAAAAATGTGCTCAACTTGAAGGAAGTAAAGCTTTTTCAAAAGAATTTATGATAAAACATAACATACCTACTGCAAAATATAAAGAATATACAAACTTAGAAGAAGCTATATCAGAAATAGATAGTTTTGGATATCCAGTAGTAATAAAAGCGGACGGATTAGCTGCTGGAAAAGGTGTTGTAATACCTGAAAATAGAGAAGATGCTATAGCAACTTTAAAAGAAATGATGTCAGATAAGAAGTTTGGAGCTGCTGGAGATAAAATAGTAATTGAAGAGTTTTTAAAAGGAATAGAAACTTCAATTCTAGCATTTGTAGACAATGATACAATAGTTCCTATGGCAAGTGCAAAAGACCATAAAAAAGTAAACAACTATGAGCAAGGTCCAAACACTGGAGGAATGGGAACTTTTTCACCTAGTGAAATATATACAGAAGAATTAGCAAATAAAGTAAAAGAGACAGTATTAGAAAAAACTTTAGAAGGTTTCAAAAAAGATGGACTTAATTTTAAAGGTATTTTATTTGTTGGTCTTATGATAACTGAAGATGGAGAAAAAGTACTTGAATATAATGTAAGATTTGGAGACCCTGAGACACAATCTGTTTTATTTAGATTAGAAACAGATTTACATGAGATAATGGAAGCTATACTAGATAATAAGTTAAAAGATATAGAAATAAACTATAGTGATGATGAAGCTGTGTGTGTTATGCTTACATCAGGAGGGTATCCAGACAGTTATGAAAAAGGGAAAATTATAACTGGTCTTGAAAACTTGGATGATGATATAGTAGTATTCCATAGTGGCACTAAGATGTTTGATGGTAATTTGGTTACCAATGGAGGAAGAGTAATTGGTATAACTGCAAAGTCAACTACAGTTAAGGATGCAGCAGAAAAAGTTTATGAAAACATAAAGAAGATAAACTTTGAAGGAATGCACTATAGAACAGACATAGGAAGATAATTTTTCTAAAATGGAGGATAAGGTATGTTGAATACTGAAAATAAAGACTCAATGGTTAGAAGAGTATTGGTTGAAAAAAGAGAAGGTTTTGACCTTGAGGCTAAAGCTTTAAAAAAAGACTTAGTAGAAAGTTTACACATAGATAATATAGAAAATTTAAGAATATTAAATAGATATGATGTAGAAGGAATATCAGAAGAAGTTTATGAAAATGCAGCAAAGACAATATTCTCTGAACCAAATTTAGATGTGGTATATTATGAAGAAATACCAAAATTAAATGATGAAAGAGTATTTGCAATAGAATTTCTTCCTGGTCAATACGACCAAAGAGGTGATTGGGCAGCTCAATGTGTACAAATTGTAAATCAAGGGATAAGACCTGCTATTAATACAGCAAAAGTTTATATATTATCAGGCAAAATAACTGATGAAGAGTTTTCTAAAATAAAAGATTACTGTATAAATCCAGTAGATAGTAGAGAAGCATCTTTAGAGAAACCAGAAACGTTAAAAATGGAAACTGAAATACCAACAACAGTTGAAGTATTAGATGGATTTATAGATTTAGATGAAAAAGGATTAAGAACATTTGTAAGTGAAAAAGGATTAGCAATGACTTTAGGAGACTTACAACACGTTCAAAAATACTTTAAAGATACAGAAAAGAGAAATCCAACTATAACAGAAATAAAAGTATTAGATACTTATTGGTCTGATCATTGTAGACATACTACTTTTATGACTGAAATAGAAAATGTAAAGATAGAAGATGGTAAGTTTAATGATATAGTAAAAGAAGCGTATCAAATGTATCTTAACTCAAGAGACAATGTATATGTGAACAGACATAAAGATATATGTTTAATGGATATAGCCACTGTTGCAGTAAAAGAATTAAAGAAAAATGGGAAATTAAATGACCTAGATGAAAGTGAAGAAATAAATGCATGTAGTATAAACGTAGATGTTGAAGTTGATGGTAAGATGGAAAAATATCTAGTAATGTTTAAAAATGAAACTCACAACCATCCAACTGAAATAGAACCATTTGGTGGAGCAGCTACTTGTTTAGGTGGAGCTATAAGAGACCCATTATCAGGAAGAAGTTATGTTTATCAAGCAATGCGTGTTACAGGAAGTGCTGACCCAAGAACGACTTTAGAAGATACTTTACCTGGAAAACTTATGCAAAGAAAAATAACTACAGAAGCTGCTCATGGATATAGTTCATATGGTAACCAAATAGGTCTTACAACTGGGCAAGTTGCAGAAGTATATGATGAAAACTTTGTTGCAAAGAGAATGGAAATAGGTGCAGTTATAGCAGCAGCACCAAAAGAGAATGTAGTAAGAGAAAGACCTGAAGCAGGAGATGTAATCGTTCTTCTTGGAGGAAAAACAGGAAGAGATGGCTGTGGAGGAGCAACTGGTTCATCTAAAGAACATAGTGAAGAGTCAATCTTAACTTGTAGTGCAGAAGTTCAAAAAGGAGATGCTCCTAACGAAAGAAAAATACAAAGATTCTTTAGAAATAAAGAAGTTGCTCAAATGATAAAAAGATGTAATGATTTTGGAGCAGGTGGAGTTTGTGTTGCTATAGGAGAGATTGCTGATAGCTTAGATATAAACTTAGACTTAGTTCCTAAAAAATATGATGGACTTGATGGAACTGAGCTTGCAATTTCAGAGTCACAAGAGCGTATGGCAGTAGCCATAAAAAAAGAAAATAAAGATAAATTTATACAATTAGCAGTAGAAGAAAACTTAGAAGCTACACATGTAGCTACAGTAACAGATACAGGATATTTAAGAATGTTCTGGAATGGAAAAGCAATTGTAGATATAAATAGAGAGTTTTTAGATACAAACGGAGTAAAACAAACTACTGATGTTCATGTTACTAAAGTAGATGAAGAAAATACATTCTTTAGCTCTAATGAAATAGTAAAAGATGTTAAGTGTTCAAGTATGAAAGACAAGTTTACAAAAGTACTATCTGACCTTAATGTTTGTTCTCAAAAAGGATTAGTAGAGATGTTTGATAATACAATTGGTGGTAATACAGTACTTATGCCATTTGGAGGAAAGTATCAAGCGACTCCAACACAAGGTATGGTTGCTAAGATACCAGTACTTGGAGGAGAAACTAATACTTCTACAATAATGACTTATGGATACAATCCAAAGGTAGGAAAATGGAGTCCATTCCATGGTGCCTTGTATGCAGTAGTAGAATCTGTGTGTAAATTGGTTGCTATTGGAGGAAATTATAGTACAACAAGACTTACATTCCAAGAGTATTTTGAAAAACTTGGTAACAATCCAGAAAAATGGGGTAAACCATTCTCAGCACTTTTAGGAGCATTTTATGCACAAAGTAAATTTGAGATACCTGCTATAGGTGGAAAAGACAGTATGTCTGGTACATTTAAAGATATTGAAGTTCCACCAACATTAGTTTCATTTGCTGTTGACACAGTAGATGCGAAGAAAGTAGTATCTCCAGAATTTAAAAAAGCAGACTCAAAAGTAGTAATGTTATGTGTAAACAAGGCAGAAAATGATGTTGTAGATTTTGAGGAATTAAAGAGAAACTTAGATAAAGTAAGAGAACTTATACATGGAAATAAAGTCTTATCAACATATGCATTAGGATTTGCAGGTGTAGGTGAAGCAATAAGTAAAATGGCTTTTGGTAATAAAATAGGATTTAAGTTTAGTGAAGAGGCTGAAAAAGCATTTACAGATGATAAATTATTTGAGGCTAGTTATGGAAATATAGTACTTGAATTAGCAAATGATGATTTAAGTATGTTAGAAGGATACAATTATGTTGTGCTTGGAAGTACAGTTAAAGAAGCTAGTATATTTATCAAAGGTGAAGAACTTGCATTAGATGAATTATATAAAGCACATTGTAGTACTTTAGAGCCTATATTCCCAACTAAAACAGAAGAAGTAAAATCAAAGATAGAAACTATAAGTTATATATCACAAGGAGAAGCTAAAAAATCATCATTAAGTATAGCTACTCCAAGAGTATTTATACCAGCATTCCCTGGAACAAACTGTGAATATGACTCTGCAAGAGCATTTGAAAGAGCAGGAGCTAATGCAAGTATAAGAGTATTTAAGAATTTAACTTATAAAGACATAGAAGATTCTATAGATACAATAGTAAACGAAATAAAATCTTCTCAAATAATAATGTTACCAGGTGGATTTAGTGCTGGTGATGAGCCAGATGGTTCTGGTAAATTTATAGCTACTGTATTTAGAAATCCTAGAGTGCAAGAAGCTATAAATGAATTTTTAACTCAAAAAGATGGACTAATGTTAGGTATCTGTAATGGATTCCAAGTATTAATTAAATTAGGGTTAGTTCCATATGGAGAAATAAGAGTTCCAAGTGAAAGTGCTCCAACACTTACTTACAATAATATTGGTCGCCATCAAGCTAAGATTGCTAGAACTAGAATTTCATCTAATAAATCTCCTTGGTTAGCTCAAACTAATGTTGGAGATATTCATAATATAGCAATTTCTCATGGAGAAGGTAAGTTTGTTGCCAGTGAAGATGTTATGAGAGAATTAATTGCTAATGGACAAGTAGCAACTCAATATGTTGACTTTAATAATGAAGCTACTTATGATATTGAGTTTAATCCAAATGGTTCATTCTATGCTGTTGAAGGTATAACTAGTGCTGATGGTAGAGTGTTTGGTAAAATGGGACATTCTGAAAGAATTGGTGAGGAAGTATATAAGAATATCATAGGGGAAAAAGAACAGAAGATATTTGAATCTGGAGTTAAGTATTTTAGATAAAACTTTGATGTTTAATTGATAGCTAGAATATATATTTTAGATATTTAGATTTGAAGAGATGTAATAATGTGATGATAATCATTTAATATTACATCTCTTTTTTATTTATATAAGAAATAATAGTTCAGCTTAAATTAAAATATACTGTGTTATAATTAATTAAAGTTGATTATTTATTAATAGTAATCATAATAAAGGAAAGTATTAATAAAAGGGTATGGTAGTCAATTAAAAAAATAATTAGTAAATAATTTTAGTATAAATATTTTTTTTATTTATCCGATAATCATAATGTAGTGAAACTAAATCTAAAGTTTTAATGAATATAAAAGAAATTAATTTAACAAAGTAGTCTATAACAAGAAGATTTTATAGGAACTCAAGTATCTTGAATTATATAAGGATAACTTTAAAGTTTATAAAATTTAGAAAGGGGAGTTTTATTTTGAACGAAATAAGTTCACTAATAAATATACTGGCATTGACCCAATTATCTGGTAGTAATACCACAAATCAATGCAACTGTGGATATAATAATTCATCTGGATTTGATATGATTATGATGACATTGTTGAAAGCATTATCACAAAATAATCAACAAACCTCTAATGGATATAATTTATCATCTAATTCTGAAAAACTGTTTAATGAACTTGATAGTGTAGCAAATAATACAGTTGGTAAGTTTATTGAAGTTGATACAAAAGATAAAAGTGTAAAGTCGAGAATTGAAAATGCTGTAGAGCAAGCATCAAAGAAATATAATGTAGATGCAAATCTTATAAAGGCAATAATTAAGGTTGAATCAGATTTTAACCCAAATACTGTATCTTCTGCTGGTGCCAAGGGTCTTATGCAACTTATGCCAGAAAATTGCAGAGATTTGGGAGTAACAAACCCTTTTAACATAGAACAAAATATAGATGCTGGTACTAGACATATTAAGGAATATATAGATATGTTTGGAGGTAGCATAGAAATGGGATTGATGGCATATAATGGTGGACCTGGTAGAATGAGAAGTAGAGGCGTAGAATCAATTTCTGACTTGTATAAAATGCCAAAGGAGACACAAAATTATATACCTAAAGTTATGAAATATTATAGAGGGTAGGATTTACTATGGGTATAAATATAGACAAGCTAAATATAAGTCCAAGTAGAAGTATAGAAGTTAAAAAGACAAAGGAAAATAATAAGTTTTCTGACAGCTTAAACTTTGTAAAACAATCTTCTTCACTAGAAGATATAAAAAGGAATTTAGATGGTGTAAAAAAGGCTGGGGAGAGGCTTGTACTTACACAAAACTATGGTGACATTAGTAGATATAAAAATGCAGTAAAAGAATACCTAAAATCTGTTGTAGATAATATGTATTCACTTGATAAAAGTAGTAGTTTCTGGGAGCATCAATATTATAAAAATGTAAAGATTATTGATAATAAACTTGAGGATATGACTAGTAAACTACTTAATGAAGAAAAAGAAAATATAGATATTGTTTCTACTGTTGATATGATACAAGGCTTATTGATAGATATGTATAGATAAGATTACATAAGGAGAATAGTTTTATGAATAGCAAAAAAGAAGATATATATGAATTGAATTTTGGTCAATTAATAGAAGAAAAGACTGGGATTATAGAGGAAAATCAAAATGTTTTTAATGCTAAAGTAAATGTGGCTGTTTCTATAGGAAACATAACAGAAACAATAAAAAATATATTAGATTTAAAAGAAGGTTCTATAATAAAACTAAATAAGAATGTAGATGAAAAATTAGACATATATGCAAATGACAGATTGTTTGCTTATGGAGAAAGTATTATTACAAATGAAACATTATCTGTAAGATTATCTAAAATAGAAGATTCAGACGTAAATTAATACTTTAAAAAATATCCCCTTAGATTATTCTATATTGGTTTAATCAAGGGGTATTTTTATAAAAAATTTAAAATCTATTTGAATCGTATAAATATTTTTCTTCTTTGAGCGATAATTAAAATATAAGGATGTAATTTTGGAGGTGAGGTTATGAATATTAAAAGTGTAAGTTCAAATATTGTAGTAAATAATTATCTAAAGAACAAATCGGATGTAAAAAAGGTACAACAAGTTCAAAAAGTTGATAAAACAGACAAAATAGAACTATCTAAATTTGCAAAGGAAATGTCAAGTGTATCAAATATGAGCGATGAAGCGGCTAGAAATAAAAAAATAGAAGAAATAAAAAGTGCATTAGAAAATGGAACTTACAAAATTAAACCAGAAGAAATTGCTAAAAAAATGATAGAGGAGATGCGAGGATAAAGTAATGATTACAGACTTAAAAGTCATAATATATGAAGAAAAAAAGATAATTAGTAATATGATGGAATTACTAAAAGAACAATTTGATTATATAATTGAAAAAGACTTAGAAAATTTAAATAGGTTGAATCCTAAACTAGAAGATATTAGTAGAGAACTTGCATCTATAGAAATAAAAAGAAGACAACTTTTAGGGGATGATGTTTCAATAAGTGAGGTTGTTGAAAACAGTAATGATGAATATTTAAAAGAAATATATATAGACTTAAAGCATATTCTTGCTTTAGCTAAAAATCAACAAGAATCAAATGATTCTCTAATAAAGAAAGAACTTATTTTCACGAAAAAAATGATTAATTTCATAAAACCAGTTGATAAACAAACTACAACTTATAATTCTTATGGAAACATTAGAAAATAGATATTGGGAGGAGAAATATGGCAGGATTATTTTCCATTTTAAATACAGCTAATTCAGGAATGAATGCGCACCAAAAATCAATACAGACAATTTCTCATAATATAAGTAACCTAGATACAGATGGTTATTCTAGGCAAAGGACCGAATTTGCTACAAATAGTCCAATGTATATGCCTAGTTTGAGCAATTCAATTGGAAGAGGACAATTAGGTACTGGAGTCCATGTAACAGATGTAACAAGAGCTAGAAATAGTTTTTATGATTACCAATTTAGGGCAGAAGCTCATAAGTATGGGAATACAGTTTCAAAATATGATTATTATAATACTATAGAAACTATACTAAATGAACCATCAGACTATGGAATATCTGCAGGTATAGATGATTTTTTTAAAGGATGGGAGTCATTATCAAAGGATATAAATAGTGATAGTAAAAAAAGTCTAGTGGTAGAAAATGCATCTAATTTAGCGACTTTAATAAGCGAAAGTTATAAGAAGCTTGACAAGTTAAAAGGAGATATAGATTCTAATATAGATACTGAAATAAAACAAATAAATGACATGTTAAAAAGTCTTGAAGACTTAAATAAATCTATTGATATTATCTCTGGTTCTGGCTCTACACCAAATGATTTGCTTGATGAAAGAGATAGAATATTGGATAACTTGAGTTTTAAGTTAGACCTTGAAAATAGTGATGTTAAAAATATGCTTTCAGATGGTAAATTGGAACTTAATGAGTTGAAAAATGCAGATGGAACTTGGAAAACAGGTATATCAGGAACTTTACAAGGCTTGTTTGAAATGCACGGTAAAATTGATACATATAAAAGCGACTTAAAAGATGTATCTGATGGATTAGCAAAACAGATAAATGATGTTTATAATTCATCTGCTGGAATAACTGTAAGAGATTTTTTTATAACCTCAAATGTAGCTGGTGAAGATATTATAAAAGTAAATCCAGCAATAAAAAGTAATTCAAATGAATTGAAGCTTACTACTGAAGAAGCTTCAAAGATTGCTAAGTTAAAGGATGAAAAAATAGATATTGGGGTAGCTGGTGGAAAAGTAAGCACAATAAGTGACCACTACAAGGCTTTTGCAGAATCGGTAGGTTTAGATTCTCAAAAAGTTAATCAAGATGAAGTGAATCAACGTAAAATTATAAATAATGTTGATAATTCACGAATGAGTGTTTCAGGTGTATCTTTAGATGAAGAAATGACAGAACTCATGAAAGTACAACGTTCCTATCAAGCTAGTGCAAAAGTTATGTCAACAGCAGTACAACTATTGGATGTTGTAATAAATGGGATAATTTAATAAAAGGAGGAATTTATAATGAGAGTTAGTACAGGTATGATGTCCAGTAGTTATCTAAATTCATTGCAAGATAATTTGCAAAGATTAGACAAGGTCAATAGACAAATCAACACAACGAAAGAAATAAATAAACTATCAGATAATCCATATAAGGCGATAAAGATATTGAATTCAAAAAGTGAAATAAAAACTATGGAAACTTATATTGAAAATTGTAAAGATACAGCAGATTGGTTAGAAACAACTGATACTTCATTAGACCAACTTGGTAATTTATTAGCAGATATAAAGAAGGGTTTGGTATCAAGTGGGAATGGTTCATATTCAGATGACGAAATAAAAACTATTAGTAATTCAACCAATGAAAAAATGAAAGAAATAGCAAATGCTTTAAATGCAACACATGAAGGTAAGTACATATTTTCAGGTTCAAATACAGGCACACCACCTGTTGAGTGTGTAGAGAATGCTGATGGCTCAGTAAGTTTAAAGTTTAATACTAGCTTAAATCTTAATAAATTAAATGATTCTTTAAGTGTAGATGTAGCTCAAGGAATCAGTGTAGATTATAATGTTAAGTTGAGTAGTCTTGGGTTTGATCCAACAAAAACTGATCCATTTGAAAAGTTAAATAATATATCGAAGAAACTGGCAAATCCAAGTGATGCAAATATAAAAGAGTTGACAACAACTTGTTTAGGTGACATGGAGAATCTAATAGATAATACAGTAAATGTTAGGTCTATATATGGTACAAAGGCAAACACAGTAGATGCCATGAAAGAAAAAAATGATGAAGGTTTGATACAGTTAAAGGATGTTTTATCGCAAAATGATGAAATAGATTATGGGGAAAAGCTTGTTCAATTAAAGGCTGCAGAATTAACTTATCAAGCTTCACTACAAACAGGAGGAAAGTTATTTAATGTATCTATATTAGATTATATATAGTAAAATAACGCAGATATGATGAAGATTACATTAAAAAAAGGAATACTAGGATTTGAAAACTTAAAAGAGTATGAGCTTTTAGATATAGAAAATGAAGATATTTTAAAAGAATTTAATTCTACTGAAGAAGATTGTATAGGATTTATTGTTGTATCACCATTTGAAATTATTAAGGAATATGAAATAGTCCTAAATCAAGAAACAATAGAAAAACTTGAAGTAAAATCTCCAAATGATATTATGTTGCTTAATATAATCACTGTTGGTCAAACACTTGAAGAATCAACTGTGAACATGAAAGCTCCTATAGTAATAAATGTAAGAAATAATTGCGGAATGCAAATAATTTTACAGGATGAGGAATATTCAATATGGCATCCATTATTGAGAGGTGATGGTGGATGCTAGTAATTTCGAGAAAAAAAGATGAAGCAGTACTTATAGGAGATAACATAGAAGTAAAAGTTGTAGGAGTGGATGGAAATAACATAAAATTAGCTATATCTGCTCCTAATAATATAAGTATCTTAAGAAAAGAAATATATGAAAAAGTAAAAAATGAAAATATAAAAGCCACAAATAAAAATATAAAAATCTTAAAATCATTAAAATAAAACACTTGGAGGAAGTAATATATGTACGGAGAAAATCCTTATAATTCTTATAAGCAAAATGCTATTTTTATGGCGTCAAAAGAACAATTATTGCTTATGCTTGTTGATGGTGCAGTAAAATATACAAAAATAGCTAGAGGAGCTATTATAGATAAAAATACACGAAAAGCACATAGAGAGCTTATAAGAGTTCAAGATATATTTACAGAACTAATGGTTACATTAGACCAAAATGCAGGTCAATGGGCGAAAGATATGTATAGAGTTTATGATTTTGTAAGATATGAACTTTCAAGGGCAAATATCAGAAAAGATGTACAAATAATAGATAATGTATTACCTGTAATAGAAGAAATTAAAGATACATGGCATGAGGCTGATAGAAAAAGTAGAGAAGAAAGAAGTAGGTATAAATGATGGAGTTAGATTTAAATGAACTAAATGGGTTATCAAAAGAAGAATTACTATTAATGCTTGTAGATGGTACAGTCAAGTATACTAATATATCTAAAGTTGCACTTTTAAATAAAGACTATTTAAAAGCACACAATGAACTTGTTAGAGTTCAAAATATATTTACAGAATTAATGGTCACATTAGACCAAAGTGTAGGACAATGGGCAAAGGATATGTATAAAGTTTATGAATTCATAAAACATGAATTAGTAAAGGCTGATATAAATAAAGATATTAAAATAATTGATGATATATTGCCAATAGTAGAACAAATAAGAGATACATGGCATGAAGTGTATAATAAACTATAACTATAATCATGATGGGGGGATAAACATATGTCAAGTATAAGTCCAGTAAGAGTTACAGGCCTTTCAGGAAATTTTGATATGGAAGGTATAATAGAAGCTAGTATGATAAGAGATAAGGAAAAAGTTAATAAAGCGAAACAAGATCAACAAATAGTTAAATGGAAACAAGAAATATACAGGGATATTATAAAAGAGTCAAAGAATCTTTATGACAAGTATTTAAATGGAGACTCTCCTAATAGTATAACAAATAAAAAAGCATATTCTGCTACAAGAATAACTAGTTCTGATGAAAGTATTATAGTAGCAAAAGGCTCAGCTGGTGCAGAAAAAATAAATTATCAATTTGCAGTTTCTCAAATGGCTGAACCAGCAAAAGTAACTATTAAGTTAAATTCAAGTGACCCTATTGTTCAACAGTTTCCTCCAAATGCTAGTGGAGCAAGTTCTTTAAATATAGGTGGTGTAAATATACCAATATCTGAACAAGATACTACAAGTACTATTGTAAGTAAGATAAACTCCCTTTGTGCAGATAATGATATAAGAGCTTCTTATAGTGAGATGACAGGTGAATTGATTATCTCAAGAAAACAGACTGGTTCATCATCAGATATTGATTTAAAAGTAATTGGAAATGATAGTTTAGCTGGACAAATTGCCAGTGATAATGGTATTACATTTACAACTGATGCTAGTGGAACTAAATCTGCAGTAGTATATGGAAAAAATTTAGAAGCTGATGTAACTGATGACCAAGGAAGAGTAACACACATAAGTAAAGAACAGAATTCATTTAAAATAGATAACATTGATTATAATGTAAATTCAAAAGGAAGTGCTAAACTGGTTTCTGTTACTGACACTGAAGAAGCTACTAAAAATATGAAAGCATTTGTAGATGATTATAATGCATTGATGGATAAGGTTTATGGATTAGTTACTACTAAAAAATCAAAAGATTATCCACCTCTTACAGATGAACAAAAAGATGATATGACAACTGAAGAAATAGAAAAGTGGGAAAAGAAGGCAAAGGAAGGAATACTTAGAAATGATGATGAATTAAGAGCTTTTGTTGAAGATATTCAGTCTATGTTTTTTGGAGATGCAGATACTATTATTGCTTTAAGAAAACTGGGTATTAGTGAGCATGAGAATTATAACAAAAAAGGACAAATATCATTTAATGCAGATACTTTTTCGAAGGCTCTTATAGATGATAGTGACAAGGTATATAAAGCTTTAGCTGGATATTCTTCAAATTATGATGATAAGGGTATGTTTGAAAAATTAAAAAAAATTGTATTTGAATATTCTGGAAGTTCAGCTTCTAAACTTACTAAAAAAGCAGGTATGGAAAATTCTTCGTCTGCTAGTCAAAATGTATATTCAAAACAAATTGCAGAGCAAGAAAGAAATATAAGTAGGTTAGTTGAAAAAATGAATGATAAAGAGAAAAGACTTTATGCTAAATATTCAGCTTTAGAGTCTTTGTTGAATAAATATTCTTCACAAATGAACTATTTCTCACAAGCACAAGGTAATTAATTATGGACAAGTTAGAAGAAAAAATAAATTTATATAAAGATATATCTTTAAAAATTATAAATTTTATTGAAAAAATGGAGTATAAAAATATAAGTTTTCAATTAGATGAGAGACAAAACATTATAGATAGTATAAGTGAAGTTGATAAAAGTGAATTTATACAACTTTATGATAGTATGGAGCTATTTGAAATTGATGCTAAGATAAGAGATGCTTTGCAAGAACAATTATCAGAAGTAAAAAAAGAATTACATGAGTACAAGCTTACTAAACAGGTAAACACAATGTATTATAGTTCAAATAGAGAAAAAGTAAATATTTTTAATAAAAAAGTATAAAGTTATAGATTAACTTGTCCGATAATATAAACGGATAGTTAATACAAAAGTTAAAAGTAGAAATGACAAGGATGTCAACTATACTAAGGAGGGTAAAATAATGAGAGTTAATACAAATGTAAGTGCTTTGATAGCAAACAATCAAATGGGAAGAAACGTAAATGGACAAAGTAAGTCTATGGAGAAGTTATCTTCTGGGGTTAGAATCAAGAGAGCTGCTGATGATGCTGCTGGACTTGCAATATCTGAGAAAATGAGAGCTCAAATAAAAGGTTTAGACCAAGCAGGAAGAAACGTTCAAGATGGTATATCTGTTGTACAAACAGCAGAAGGTTCGTTAGAAGAAACTGGAAATATACTACAAAGAATGAGAACTTTATCATTACAATCTGCAAATGAAATTAATAATACTGAAGAAAGAGAAAAGATAGCTGATGAGTTAACACAATTAAAAGATGAGATTGAAAGAATATCAAGTTCAACAGAGTTTAACGGTAAGAAGCTACTTGATGGAACTTCTTCAACAATAAGATTACAAGTTGGAGCAAGTTATGGAACTAATGTTTCAGGTACAAGTAATAATAACAATGAGATAAAAATTCAATTAGTAAATACTGCAAGTATAATGGCTTCAGCTGGTATAACAACTGCTTCAATAGGAAGTATGAAGGCAGGTGGAACTACAGGAACAGATGCAGCTAAAACTATGGTATCTAGCTTAGATGCAGCTCTTAAGAGCTTAAACTCATCAAGAGCAAAATTAGGAGCACAACAAAACAGACTAGAATCAACTCAAAACAATTTAAATAATACTTTAGAGAATGTTACAGCAGCAGAATCAAGAATAAGAGATACAGATGTTGCTTCAGAAATGGTTAACTTATCTAAAATGAATATATTAGTTCAAGCATCACAATCAATGCTTGCTCAAGCTAATCAACAACCACAAGGAGTTTTACAATTATTAGGATAGAATAAATTTAGTATATTGAATAAAAAAGAAAGGATAAGGCTTTGCTTTATTCTTTTCTTTTTTTAGAAATATAGTTTTGAAAGGAAAATATATATGTTACTTAGTATAGTTATGATGGTCAAAAACGAAGAAAATATACTTGAAAAAACTTTAAAATCGTTATCAGTATTGAGAAATTCAATAGAGAGTGAACTTATAATAGTTGATACAGGTTCTACAGATAATACTATAAGAATAGCAAAACAATATACAGAAAAGGTATATTTTCATAATTGGAATGATGATTTTTCTAGTATGAGAAATATATCTATATCCTACGCTAAGGGCGAATGGTTACTTATATTAGATGCAGATGAAGTATTAATTGATTATTCAAATATTATAAAGTTTTTTGAAAGTGGTCTTAATAAAAAATTTAACTCTGCCTCAGTACGACTAAAAAATCTTTATTCATTTGATAAAAAATTATATGGATATTGTTCAGTGTTGAGATTTTTCAAAAACCTTGATTTTAAATACTGTGGGAAAGTTCATGAACAACCAATGTATAAAAATCCTATATTTAATAATATTGCTGATTTTGAACATTATGGATATTTGTTTGAAGATGAAGAGATAAGAATAAATAAAGTAAAAAGAAATGAAAAACTGTTACTTGAGGAATTAAAAGAAGACGAGAAATCTCCATATACAAATTATCAAATAGGGAAAAATCTTATTATATTAGGAAAATATCAAGAAGCTTTAGATTATCTAGAAAAGTCTTATAAATTATACTCAAAATTAGAAATAGTACCTGGATACTTGATAACAAACCTTGCAAAAGTATATTTATACTTAGGAAAGGCTAAGAAGTGTGAAAAATTATGCTTAAAATATATTAATAAGGACAGAAATAATATTGATATATATTATCATATTGCACAAGCACAAGTTGATTTAGGGAAGTATGAAAATAGTATAGATTCATATAAAAGATATATTTATTTGCTAGATAATTATGAAATGAGTACGCAAGCAAATAGTTTGCTTTCAGATACTGATGCTGTAGGATTTAGAGATGAAGCTATAATTACATTGATAAAAATTTATTATAAGCTTGAGAAATATGATTTAGTAATTTCAGAGTATGATAATATTGAAGATGTGGAAAAAAAGAAAAATGTGTACTTTAGCTTATTTATGTCTTTATATAAATTAAATAGATTTGAAGACATAAAAAACTATTATAGAGAGATTCCAAATTCGAAGGTTGAGAGAGATAGTTTTTATAAAAGTATGGAAGACTTTATAAATAATATAAAAGATGATGAGAAAGAGCTCATATATAAAAGCCTTTGTGATATTGAAGGTAATTATGGTCTTTTGAATAAAATAAGAATAAACAAACATGTATCATTAGATACATGTAGAAAAATACTAAATGAAGAAAAAGACATAGTTTATGCAAGTGTTATAAAAATAGCTTTTGAGGAAAAAGTTGACTTATTAGACATTTTTTACAATATGGAATATGTTTGGATAGAGAAATACTTAAGGTATATTTTAGCTTTAGAAAGAAGTTTTAATGTATCAATATATAAATATATAATTAGTTGTCCTAATACATCAGAAATAGAAAAGATAAGAGTGTACAAAGTTATATCTAAAATTCTTTTAGAAAGTGTTAATTTAAGTGATAAAAAATACAAAGAACTTTTTTATATTTATATAATGTACTCTTATAAATACATAAAATACATATATAGCAATTTGAGTGATTGTGAATTAATAAAGTTTGTTTGTAATGACATAGATAAGTTCACTTTAGAATTTAAGCATGTACTTGATGGTAAAAGGAAGATAAATAATCCTAATGAAAAATTAGAATATCTACATAATATGAGAATATTATTAAATGAATACCCTTTTTACAATAGAATAATAAAAATCTTCATAAGTGAATTAGAAGAAAGTATAACAGAAAGTGAAGAATTTAAATTATTAAAAGATAACTTTATTATTCGTATAGAAAATATGATTGAGAATGGAAAAATAAATGATGCAAAGTTATTGATTGAAGACTACTCAAAAACATTTGCAGATGATGTAAAGATTTTAAATATAAAGGCAATTTTGTTTATGTGTGAAGATAAATTTGAAGAAGCTGATTTTGCATTAAAAAAGGCATTATCACTAGACTTAGAAAATGAGGATACTATATATAATATAGAGTACTTAGAAAATTTAAAATAAATTTAAAACTAGGTTATTTAGAAAATAATAATATCAATAACAGTTAATGAAAAATATAATAGAAGATTGAATATATACATATAAAAATACTGATGTAAAATTTACTGGTACAGCAATATATATCGATATTGGCATCAAATAAAATAGAATATACTCAATGATTTTAGTATATAGAAGATTTAATTCAAGGGAAACTAATTTTATCATATTTACTTATAATAATAAAATAGACAAGCATATTCAAAAAATAAACAACAAAAAACAATATAAATGAAAATTATACATATTTTCTCTTAATTTTTTTTAAAATTAGACGATAATATGTATATAATTAAATCGGGCAATATCCTAAAAACGAAGGTTTTGCACATTAAGACAATTTTTTAGTAATTTCAATGATTTTAGTGTTTTTAAATAATTGAATTAATTCGACATAAAACAGCAGTATTTGTAATAATTGAATTTTTATTAAGTCATTTTAATACTTAAAAACCATTTATAGAGTATTTTTGTTAGTTAAGAACGCAAGATTTCTTTATTTTGATAAGATTTAGTTTTTAGCTTTTTGATTGAGCTATATACAATTTTATAATAAAGAATAAAATTATATTATAAAATTATAAACTCTGTAAAATTATTGAAATTTCTAACTCAATATTGTTTGATGTACTTATCACTCAAAAATAGGATTTTATGCTTCAATGAAAGGGAATGAAATGGAAAATTATAAATTTGTTTTTGATTTAGATTCAACATTAACTAAACAAGAAATACTTCCTGAGATTTCTAAGTGTATAAATAAATATGAACTTATGCAAAATCTTACAAATGAAACTATGCTAGGAAATTTATCTTTTGAGGAAAGTTTTAAGAAAAGAGTCGATTTATTAAAATGTATTCCTATTTCTAAAGTTAAAAGTATAGTTGCTAAGATTAATCTTAATGAAAAAATTGTAAAGTTTATAAAAGAAAATCCAGATAGATGTACTGTTGTGACAAATAATTTAGATATTTGGATTTGTGATTTAATGAAAGAGCTTTCTTTAGAAAATAAATACTATTCATCTATAGCTCATTCAAATGGTGATTTCATTGATAAAATTAAAGTTATAATAAAAAAAGAAGATATTATAAAAAAAATGAAAGGTCCTATAGTTGCAGTTGGTGATGGCAGTAATGATATAAAAATGATAGAGAATGCTGATATTGGAATTGGATTTGGAGGGGTAAGACCTATAGCTCCTGGAATATTAAAAGTATGTGATTATGCATTTTATGAGGAGGAACGTTTATGCCAACTACTAAAACAATTGTTGTAAACTGTGCAGGTAGAGGAAGTAGACTAGGATTAAATTCAAATAAGTCGTTAATAGATATAGATGGAAAGCCATTAATAATAAGACAATTAGAGTGTCTTGATGATTATGATGACATACGTATTGTAGTAGGCTTTCAAGCAGAAAAATTAATTGAAGTTGTATGTTCTTATCGTAAAGATATAATGTTTGTATTTAATCATGATTACTTAAACACTAAGACTGCTGCAAGTTTATCTTTAGGTAAAAAATATTCTAGAGACACTGTTATATCACTAGATGGTGATATACTTTTTTTCAAAGAAGATTTCGATAATTTTGTTAACACAGATGGAGAAATTATTGGTGTATGTCAACCTTATACTAAAGACCCTGTCTATGTTAAAACAGACTTTATTAATGATGGAGAGTTTGCTACAGAATTTTCAAGGACAAATGGAGATTATGAGTGGACAGGTTTGTTTAAAATATATTCTAAAAATTTAAGCTCTGGTACAAATCATGTATACAAAATGATTTCACCCAACTTACCACTTAAAATAGCTCATGTTGAATTGAGGGAAATTGATACACCTGAAGAATATAATGAAGCTTTAAAATGGTATAGGAACAAAAAATAAAGGAGATTTTATATGGGTAATGCAACGAGAATTTATGAAAAACATGTAGATATAAAAAAAGATACTGTTCAAGATTTTTGGAATAAACGAGCTAAAAAGCATATTCCAGAGAATCCCTATATTTCAGTGAAATGTAATGACCAAAATCCTGATTATGCTAAAAATTTAGATAAATATGAAAAAGAAATAATAATTCCTAAACTAAATATAACTAGAAATTCAAATATATTGGATATAGGTTGTGGGGTAGGTAGGTTAGCTGATGATATAGTTCCTATATGTAACTATTATCTTGGGACAGATTTTGCTGAAGACTTAATATCTATTGCTAAAAAAAGATTTTCTGATAATGACTGTGATTTTCAAGTATGTGATTTTATCAATACTCTATACGATACAAAAGTTAAATCCAAAATGCCATTTGATACAATTCTATTGGCAGGTGTAACAATGTATATAAATGATGATGAATTAAAAATAGCATTGAAAAATTTATTAGGAATATTAGATAAAAAGGCAACAATATATATATCTATACCTATTGGAATAAATAAGAGATTAACTTTGAAAGAATTTTACTCGAAAGAATTAAATTCAGAATATAATGTTATATATAGAACTATAGAAGAATATGAAGAAATTTTAAAACCATTACTAGATGAAGGATTTGAAATTGTTGAAAGCAAAAGCTTCTTAACAGATATAAATCAATACTCTGATACAGAAAGGCATTATTTTATACTAAAGCGATAGTTTTAATATAAATAAAATCAAAATTAAGGTGAATCTGATGAACTATAATAAAAAAAATGAAGTTTTAAATCTTATACAAATACTTATAGAGGGTATTGATTACATAAAAAATAATAATTTAAGTGAATCAATAGTTAATTCATCTCTTGAAGCTATTAATTATATGAAAAAATATATAAATAACTCTGGAAGAAGCAACAAAAACTTGTTGAATTTAATTGATGAAACTTATGTAAAAATTTTAAGACTTTCCATGTATAAAAATATAAGACTTATTGAAGATTGTGAACTTATCATAAGTAATTTAAACTATTTATCAAATATAATAGAAAATAGTCTAAATAAAAAAACTAAAATTGTATTTATGCCTTATAATGCTAAAATGTGGAATAGTTTAGAAAGTATCTGGAAATCTGCGGTTTTGGATGAGCAGTGCGACTGTTATGTAGTTCCTATACCTTATTACAAGTTAATTGATACGCCTAATGGTATAACTCAGATATATACATATGAAGGTAATGATTTTCCTGAAGATGTTCCAGTAATACATTATGATGATTTTGATTTATCTAAGGAGAAACCTGATATAATATATGTTCATAATCAATATGATGATTGTAACAATGCTACAATGGTAGATAGTAATTATTTTTCTTATAACTTGAAACAATATACTAATATGCTTGTATATGTTGCTTATGGAATACTTGGAACTTATCCTGTTAGTTTTTACTTAAATTTTTATGAATTGATAGCATCTAGAAATTTTGATAAGGTTATTGTGCAATCTCCTGCATTTGAAATTATAGCAGAATGTAGTGGTATAAATAAAAATCAAATACTAACAATGGGATCTCCAAAATTTGATTCTTTAATTTATAATTTAAAACAGAAGAATATAAATAAAAATTATGAATCTAAATTAAAGGGTAAAATAATTTTCTTATGGACAACTAATCTAATGAAAATACCTAATGGCAAAGATGGTGTCATTGATGAAATTGAAAATGTATTTGATATTATTGAAAATAGTCAAGAGTATGGTCTTATATATAGACCACATCCATTAGAACTTGAGTATGTAAAATCTAAAGTTCCAGAATGTTTTAATAGATACAAAACTTTGCTAGATTCAATATCTATAAAAAATAATATTATTTTAGATGACTCTGTATCTTACTATGAATCATTCAACTTATCCCATGCTTTAATAACAGATAGGTCTTCTGTATTAATAGAATATATTCAAACGAAGAAACCTATATTAATTTATGATATAGATATGGAACGTGGATATTATGATTCAAGAATATTCGATATATTTTCAAATTATGTAGTAGGAGAAGAAGATATGGATTTAATAAAATTTATGAACTTAGTAAAAAATAATAATGATTATAAGCTAAATCAAAGATTAAATTCTTTAAATAGTGTACTATCAAATACAGATGGAAGTTGTGGTGAAAAAATACATACTAATGTATTAGAATACGTTTTAAATAACCATATTTAGTTAAAATTAATTAATAATTAGATAAATTTAGGCTTGGAAAGGAGTTAAAACATTATCAATTTTAATAAATATAAGATAATAAAGGGCAAATTAATTAAAGTTTGACCTTTTTTAAATTTATTTTGTTACTCTATACAACATTTTAGACTGTATTCTTATATAATCAGTCTAAAATAAAATTTATCAAAAGTAGAGAAAATTACAAATTTTTTATACCTAAAAGTGAAAATAAAAGGGAAAACTTTAAATAGATATAAAATCCTAAGCATATAATTGGAAAATAATGTTAAAATAAATGCTTTTAATGAAATTATTGTAAAAGACAAATTTAGAATAAATTTATTTTATATTGTAAATTTTTGTAAATTTTTAATATATATGTACATCATATAAATTAAATGTTATAAATATAAATATATTAAAAATATTATAAAATTTAATATTAGAAATTAAATTAAAAAATTACATAAAAAAAATACTTAAAAAAATATTTAAAAAATTTGTTATTTATTGTATACTTAAGTTAAAACTAAATAGGCAAATCTAGAGAAATCTAGTGACGCAAAGCTATAGGGACTAAGGTTTATATACATAAACTATGTCAGCCAGTTGCCAAAAAGAGTCCTAGGTGTATTGTATACCTAAGAAAAGTCTATAATGACTGCCTTTTTGGCAGTCATTTTGTTATGGAAAAATCACTTTATTTCAGTAGAAAATACATATAATAACATATTTTACCAATTATAACATAAAATAAAGAAAAATTATCTCAAAAAGTTACTATTTTACAAAAAATGACTTCTTTATTTATTTAAATTAATCGCATTTCCATTACATTAATACAATAATGTATCAATTTAGTAAGAAAACTAATATTTTTTTAATGAAGTCCCATGAAAATATAAAAAAATTTTAATATGTATTTAAATATTTCTTCGAAAAGTTGCTCTTTTTGTAATATAGCAACTTCATTTTTTATTAATAAACAAAATAGATAAAATATATTTTGAGGAGGGGTGAGTGTGAATACATATGACATTATAAAAATGGGATTAGATGCAACTAATCTAAGAAGTCAGACAATAGCAAATAATATAGCAAATATAAATACTGAAGGATATAAAAGACATTATATAACTTTTGAAGAAACACTAAATGATGCTATGCCTAAAATAGAAGAAAAAACAGACAATTCTAAAGGTTTAAGAGTAGATGGTAATAATGTAGACATAGAAGAAGAAAAAGTAAATCAAGCAATGACAACATTACAATATAATGCTTTGATAAGTTTTGCAAATGGAAAAATAGCAATGACCAAATCAATAATAAGTGGGAGGTAATTAGAAGATGAGTGTGTTCAGTGGAATGAGAATATCTGCTAGTGGATTAACAGCAGAAAGTTTGAAAATGGATATCATATCATCCAATGTAGCTAATATAAATGCTACAAGAGGTCCAAATGGAGAAGCATATAGGAGAAAAGTTGTTTCATTTGAAGAAAACTATGATAATAAATTAGGTATGCTAGGAGTAAAAGTTACATCTGTTGAAGATGATAAATCACCTCTTAAAGAAGTATATGACCCATCTCATCCAGATGCAAAGCCAAATGGATATGTAGAATATCCAAATGTAAATATATTGGTAGAAATGACAGATTTAATAACAGCTTCACGAGCATATGATTCTAACGTAGATACATTGAATGCTCAGAAGTCTATGATATCAAAAGCTTTGGAAATAGGAAAGTAGGGATAAATTATGCCAATTACACAAATTAACAATTTAATACAAGGTGCAAAGTTAGATAATTTGATTGGAGAAGCAAAGCCATTAACTCTTAATAATAAAGAAGAAAAAAAGAATTTTGAAGATGTAATAATAGATACTATAGATAAAGTTAATTTTCAACAAGTAACAGCAGATGATATGAAAGAAAAATTTATAAAAGGCGAAGATGTTTCTATGCATGAAGTTATGTTAATAGGTCAAGAAGCACAACTATCTATGCAATATTTAATAGAAGTTAGAAATAAGATTCATGATGCATATCAAGAAATGAATAAGGTGCAAATTTAGCCTTTTGAACAGGAGTAATAATCAATGATAACCAGTTTTAAAAATAAGATTAAGGAGCAAGTTGCTAAATCTAGGACAAAGATAAGTTCTTTAAAAAAGGGAACTAAAATAGCATTAGGTATAGGGGTTATTGCTATATGTTTAGCGCTAGTATTTACAGCAATATCTGCGAGCAAAAATAAGTATGCAGTCTTATTTTCAGAACTAGATGCTCAAGATGCTGCAGATATATCAGCAGAGCTAGAGTCTAAAAAGATAGATACTAAGGTAAAAGGAAGTACGATTTATGTACCTAGAACAGAAGTTGATAAGTTAAGGCTGGAGTTAGCGCCAAGTCTTACAGGTGGTTCTAAAGGATTTGCACTAATGGATGATAGTTCATCAATAGGGCTTACTGATGAAGAATTTCAGATTAAGAAACAAAGAATGATACAAGGTGAAATAGAAAAAACAATAAAGAGTTTTCCACAAGTGGAAGACACTAGAGTACATATAACATTTGGAGAGTCATCAGTATTTGAGAAGGAGGCTGTTCCAGGGAGTGCAGCAGTTTATTTGATGCTAAAACCAGGGACGACTTTAGAAAAAAACCAAATAAAGTCTGTTATGGCACTTATATCAGGAAGCGTTACAAATATACCAGAGAAAAATGTTCAGGTTATTGATAACAAAATGAATTTATTATCTGAAGGTATTTTGGAGGATGAAAATGTTGATGAAAATAATCAACCAATAAATAGTGGCATTAGTGTTGATAAAAATAAGGCATCTGAACAAGCATTGAATAAACAACTAGAAAAGTCTATTTTAGAAATGCTAGAACCGATATTTGGTAAGGGAAAGGTGAAAGCTACAGTAAATGCTGATTTAAGTTTTGATACAGCTGAAAAAACTGAGATAAAAATTGACCCTGATAAAGTTGCAATAAAGGAGACAAGGTCGAAAAATTCATCTAAATCTGCTGCAAATAATGTTCAAGGTGTAGATGCTAACATGAATAACCAAGGAAATAACAATGGTACTAATACAGAAGATAGTTTAGATGAGAGTTTTGAGTATGAAACAGGTAAGATTGAAACTCACACTATAGTTGCGCCTGGAGAACTTAATAGATTGACAGCTTCTGTTGCAATAGATGGAAAAATAGCTAAAGGTGTTCAAGCTGATGTAGAGGATATTGTTAATAATGCTATAGGTATGGATGGAGCGAGGGGAGATACTCTTAGCGTTGTTTCAATGGTATTTGACCCAGAAGGTAAGAAAGAGGCTAAACAAGAGCTGGAAGAGATTAAAAAAGAAGGATTTAAAAAGAACATAATAAAAGCAGTTATTGGAGTAGTAGCAGTAATAGCAGTTGGAGCTATTGGATACTTAATATATAAGAAAAGAAGTGAACGAGAAGATATGGATTATGAAGATGAAGATTATATTTCTAAATCTGATTCTGTTGATAGGAAAGATAATCCTCTATTAGGAGATGACCCAGAACTGACATTAGAGGAAGCTGTTAAAATGTATGCAGAAGAAAAGCCAGACCAAGTGACAGAGATAATAAAAACTTGGTTAAATGAGTAAGGGGGATAGAAAGTGTCCACAGAAATTACAAATGTTAATGCGTTTGACTTAAGTGATATAAGTGAAAGTGATAAGAACGAGAAAATAGAAGGTGAAGGTTTAAAAAAAGCTGCTGTATTATTAATGACATTAGGGCCAGATGTCTCTAGCGATATAATAAAAAGTTTGCCTGATAAACAAGTTCAAAAAATAGGTTTGGAAATTGCAAATATTTCTTCAATAGCTTCTAAAGAAAGAAGAGAAATCTTAAAAGAGTTTGTAGAAATAAATAGAGCAAAAGATTATGTTATAGAAGGTGGGCTTGAATATGCAAGAGAGTTATTAAGTAATGCTTTGGGAAATGCTAAAGCAAACAAATTACTTGAAGGTATATCAATAAATACAAGTACAAAGCCTTTTAAACATATTATCAAACTAGATGTAAAGAAGATATTAGAAATACTTAGGAATGAAAGTGCACAAACTATAGCCGTTTTACTTGCACATATGGAACCAGAAAATGGGGCAGAAGTTTTATCATATTTAGACTTTGATTTACAAAATGAAGTAGCTATTAGAATAAGTTCAATGGGTTCAATATCTCCAGAAGTAATAAAGGTAATTGAAAGTTCATTAGAAGATAAATTACATTCAATAAGTGGTGATGATTTTAAGGATTATGGAGGAGTGTCTACCTTAGTTCAAATATTGATTAATTCTGATAGAAAAACAGAAAAGAATATCTTGGGAACTATTGAAGAACAAAACCCGGATTTAGCAGCTCAAATTAAATCTCATATATTTGTCTTTGAAGATATTGTCAAGTTAGATGATATAAGCATACAAAAAGTGTTAAAAGAAGTAACTATGAAAGATTTAGTATATGCCTTAAAAGGTGTGGATGATGCGATTTCAGATGCTATATATAGAAATCAATCTTCTAGGGCAGCAGAGGCACTTAGAGAAGAAATGGAAATGGTTGGTGTTATAAAGGTTACACAGGTTGAGGCTGCTCAACAAAAAATAGTAAATAGTGTAAGAAAACTTGAAAGAGAAGGTGCCATAACTATTGTAAGGAATTTTGGTGATGACTTTGTTGAATAATAAGATTATTAAAAGTAAAAAAGCATCATATAAAGGAGTTTTAGATTTATCCATAATAGATAAAGTTAGAGTGGGAGAATCAAATCTAAATAAAGAAAATGATTGTAGATTTAGGGATGAGGTAATAAAGGAAGCTATAGAATCTGCAGAGATAAAAAAGAATGAGATATTAGAAGAAGCAAAAATAAATGCACAAAATATAGAAAAGCAAGCATATGAAAAAGGGTATAGTCAAGGTCAAAAAAATGGATATGAGGATGGATATAAAGAGTCATATGATGAATATACCCAAAAAGCTAAAGATGAAGCAGATTTTATAAAAAATCAGGCAAATTTAATCTTATTACAAGCTAATGAGAAGATGACTGAGTACATAAAAGAAAAAAATAAAGAGATTGTAAGACTTGCTATTAATATGGCCAGTTCTGTTTTAAAAAAGCATTTCGAAGATGAAGAATCTATGAGTGATTTGTTAAAGCAAATTATTCAAGATTATGAAGGAAGTAGTTCATTTATAGTAAGATGTAGTTCTTTCTATAAAGATAATATAGAGAAAGAATTTAAATTATTTAAAGAGGAAACATCACTAAAATCAAGTGTATTTGTTATTGCAGATGATAGTATAGATAAAGGAAATGCTATTATCCAAAAGGAAAATGGAAGAATAATAGTTGGTATTGATTGTGCTATGGAAAAACTAAAAGAAGAATTGCTTGGTGAATAAAGTATGTATAAAACTGATATATATATAGATTTTGACAAAATAAATAAGAAAATAGAAAATTTAGAACTCACTATATCAGAAGGTAGAGTAAAGAAGATAATAGGACTTACTGTAGAAGTTGAAGGAATAAAAGCTTTTGTTGGGGAGTTATGCGTTATATACAACCAAGTTAATAAACCAGTGAATTGTGAAGTAGTAGGTTTTAAAGATAAAGAAGTCATATTAATGGCGTTGGGAGAATTAACATTGATAGCACCTGGTTGTAAAGTTATTTCTAATGGGATACCTTTAAGTGTTATGTGTAGTGATAATTTACTAGGTAAAGTACTTGATGGTCTTGGAAATCCTATAGACAACTCAGATGCTGTTTTAGGAGATAGATACAACCTGAACAATGAACCTCCTGACCCAATGAAGAGAAAAAAGATACGAAATATAATGGAAACAGGTGTAAGAGCAATAGATGCATTTACTACTTGTGGTGAAGGACAGAGAATCGGCATATTTGCAGGAAGTGGAGTAGGTAAGAGTACGACTCTAGGTATGATTGCTAGGAATGCAAAAGCAGATGTAAATGTAATTGCTCTTATTGGAGAAAGAGGAAGAGAAGTACTAGATTTTATTGATAAAGATTTAGGTGAAGAGGGAATGAAAAAATCTGTTGTTGTGTGTGCAACATCAGATAAAGCCCCTCTAGTTAGGTTAAAAGGTGCTCTTACTGCTACTGCAATAGCAGAATATTTTAGAGACCAAGGCAAAAAAGTAATACTTATGATGGATTCAGTAACTAGATTTGCTATGGCACAAAGAGAAGTTGGTGTAGCAATAGGAGAGCCACCAGCTCAAAAAGGATATACACCATCTGTATTTGCAATGTTGCCAAAACTTATGGAGAGAACAGGGACATCAGATAAAGGTTCTATAACTGCATTTTATACAGTATTAGTTGATGGAGATGACTTTAATGAGCCAATAGCAGATACAACAAGAGGGATACTTGATGGTCATATAGTTTTATCTAGAGACTTGGCAAATAAGAATCACTATCCCTCTATAGATGTATTAAACAGTTTAAGTAGGCTTATGAATGAGATTGCTTCAAAAGAAGACATAAAAATAGCTTCTTTTGCAAGAGACATGCTTGCTGAGTATAGAGAAGCAGAAGATTTGATAAATATAGGTGCATATGCTTCAGGTACAAATAAAAAAATAGATGAAGCAATCTATTATCATGAGCATATTATTAATTTTTTAAAACAAGGGATAAATGAAAAGAGTTCTTTTAATGAAACTATAAGTAGTTTGAGAAGAGTTTTTGAATAAACAATTAAAAAAATATTTGAATAGGTTGTGATGGAATTGGATAAAAACTTTAAGTTTAGATTACAGAAAGTTTTAGACTTAAAAGTGAAAGATGAAGAAGAGATAAAAATGGAATTTGCTAAGATTCAACAAAAAAAAATAGATATAGAGACTAATTTAGAAAACTTAGAAAGTAATTATAGCAAATATTCTATAAGTAAAAATAACGATAGTATTCAAAATCAAAAAATAACTATTAACTATTTACTAGCTTTAAACAATTCTATAATGGATTTATCAGAAGAGTTGGATAAGTCAACAAATGAACTTGAAAAAGCTAGAAAGCAGCTTATAAGCAAACAGATAGAGAGAAAATCATTAGAAAAATTAAAAGAAAAAAAGTATGGACAGTATTATAAAGAAGAAAATTTAAAAGAACAAAACACTAATGATGAGTTTGCAAGTATGAGTTATTTAAGGAATAGACAAGTTCTATAAGAATAGTAGGAAGTGAGGATATTATTGTATGAAGATACAAGCAGATTCTTATAATATTATTAAAGATATTGGGGATAGAAAAAGTTCATCTAAGAACAAAAATATAAAAAATAATAAATTTGAAGATAATCTATATAAGGCAACAGACCATAAAAAGGTTAAAGATAGAAGGGAAGTAAGTAAGCAAAATATTAGCTCAGATAAACCGGAAAATAGTGATAATGAGTGTCATTTAGATGAAGATAAAAGTAATCACTTAGAAGATGAAAATACATATGAAAAAGATTGTAGTAAGAATAATGAAGCTTTGCAGCAATTACTGAATCTTTTAAAGGATAATTATAAAAAAGATAAAGATATAAACACTATATTGAATAATATAGAAAAACTAAGTATATCAGATGAATTAAAACAAGAACTTAAGCTTAATAAAAATATATTAAATAAGATTGCAAATCAAAATTCAGAGCTAAATAAAGCTAATATAAATAGCTCTAATGATATAGAAAATTTAGACATAGTTAAATTAAGAGAACTTTTGGAAGATAATGCTAATAAAGATATTGAAGTAATTACTAAAACTACAGAAAATGATACTAAAAATATAGATTTGTATAGTTTTGATAGCAATAGAATGGATAATCTTAACTCAAATAAACAGAAAGATGATAGCTCTGATATTTTGGAAAAACTAGCAGGGGTAAATGGAAATAAGAGTGGGAATTTTGGACAAGTAATAAATAAAAATGTTGATATGAATAAAATTAAAAATGATAATGTCAATTTAAAACAGATAGAATCAAATGTAATGGATGACTCTATAAAAGCTATTAAGCATATGAAAACAAATGATATACAAGAATTGACAATTAAATTAAGACCAAAAGAATTAGGAGATATGAATATACAATTGTTAAAAGATGGTGAAAGTATGAGAGCTGTTGTGACTGTTTTCAATAAAGATGTCTTTGACTCTATAAATAAAAACATAGCAGATTTAAAGCAACATCTTGAACTTACTAATGTAAATATAAAAGATGTATCAGTGCAAATGCACAGCGATAATACAAATACATCTGATACCTTTGATAAAGCATTTGAACAACAGAATAGACAAAATAACCAAGAAAACATGAGTAAGAAGAATACAAATGATAAGCATAATAATGTAGTCATAGAAGATGACATTAAAGAAAATATTATTGATGATGATAGAGTAGATTTACTAGCTTAGTAAGGGGGAAGTATTGCATGTACGGAATAGCAACGGCTTTGGCAGGAACTCAGGGAAACTATAGGTCAAATAACTTAAGCCAACTTGAAAGAAATATTAATGATATTGCCAATAAACAAGTTAGAAGCAAAGGAAATCAGACAGTAACAGACAATGGGACTCCAATTATAGGACAAGGTGATGATGCTGATAAAGACTTGTTTATGAAGATACTTGTGGCACAGATGGGTAATCAAGACCCAATGAATCCGCAAGACCCAACAGAATATGTGTCACAATTAGCACAGTTTGCAACTTTAGAAAAGATGTCAGCTATGAATGAGAAGCTAGATGTACTTTTAGCCTTAAGTAATTCCACTCTAATAAACTCTGCTTTGAGTATGGCAACATCATTAATTGGTAAAGAAGTAGAAGTATCTGGGGAAGAGAAAGAAGATGAAAACATTGTAGGAGTAGTAAAGTCCACATATATAAAAGATGGGGAAGTACACTTAGAATTAGAAGTAGATGGAAGTGACAAAACTGTAGGTGTTAAATATGAAAAATTACTTAAAATAGGAGAGGTAGATGAAAATTCAGGAGAAGAAAATGACTCTTCAGAACAAGAATCTCCAGAAGAAGCATAATATTAAATGAGAAAAGAGGTAAATTCATGATAAAAGCAATGTATTCAGGTGTAAGTGGAATGAAAGCAAATCAAACAAAATTAGATGTAATAGGTAACAATGTAGCCAACGCTGGAACTACTTCTTTTAAGAAAAGTTCAGCTAGAATAACAGATTCATTTTATCAAACTGTACTATATGCAAGTGCTCCAACAGCTGCATTAGGAGGAACAAACTTAGGACAAGTAGGTGTAGGTAGTAAGATATCAAGTATAAATAAAGATATGGTACAAGGAAATGTACAACCAACTAATAGACCATCTGATTTAATGATAGATGGAGATGGATATCTTCCAGTAGTAAGACAAGGAACAGTTATGTATACGAGAGATGGTTCTTTTAATTTAGATACAGGATTTAAAGCAGCTGATGGTGCTTTGAAGAATATTAAAGGTGGAAGACTTGTAAATGGTGATGGATATATGTTACAAGGTATGATTTATGATGGGGAATATAAAGCTGATACTGGAGAATTTGTTAAAAAAGGTGATGCTAAAGGAAAAGAGCCTATTGTAATACCACTTCAAAGTATAAGTCCTAAGGATGGAACAGTTCAAAATGTACTAGAGTATAATATATCTAAGGATGGAACAGTAGAATTTTTATTGAGTGATGGTCAAAGAACTCAATTTGTCTATGATATACCTGATGGTGCTAAGGTAGGAGATACACCTGCTGGAATAGATAAATTAAAAGGTACAATACAAAAAGTGCAAATATATGCATTCCAAAATCCAGCAGGCCTGGATGCTGCTGGAGGAAACTTGTTTAAACCATCAGCAAACTCAGGAGACCCACAAATAGCAGGAGCTACAGGCACAATAATACAAGGGGCAATAGAAGCTTCCAATGTAGATATAGCAGAAGAATTTACAGAAATGATAATAGCAAGTAGGTCTTTCCAAGCAAACAGTAAAATAATATCGACATCAGACGAGATACTTCAAGAAATAATAAATCTTAAGAGATAGTAGGTAGATATTATGATAAGAGTAACGGATTTAAACGGAAGAAAATACATATTAAATTCAGACCTTATAGTGAGGATTGATTCTGTACCAGAAAGTAGGATTCTCCTTACAACAGGAGAAAAAAACCTTGTAAAAGAGTCGGTAGATGAGATAGTAGATAAAGTAATAAAGTATAAAAGAAAAATAAATGTAGGTTATATTAGGAGCGAAAAATAATGAAAAAAACAGATTCACTGACATTTATTGGACTAATAGTATCTACAGTATTAGTTTTAGTTGGTGCCGCAAAAGGAAGTAGTTCAGGGTTAAAGAATTTTTTTGATGTTTCATCAATATTAATCACAGTGCTTGGTTCATTTGGAGCTCTAATGATTACATTTACTATAGATGATATAAAACTTATAAAAAATGCATTACAATACTCATTTAAGACAATGAGTGTATCAAAGTTAGATTTACTAGAACAATTTAAAACACTTTCTAAAAAAGCTAGAAAAGAAGGTCTTTTATCAATAGAGAGTGATGTAATGGGAATAGAAGATCCATTTATGAAGAAAGGGTTAGAGCTGTGTATTGATGGATTGGAAATCAATGAGATAAGGTCCATCTTAGAACTAGAGATAGATTCTGTTGAAGATACAAACAACAGATACTCTAAACTATTTAAAACTTGGGGAACCTTTGCACCTGCTTTTGGGATGTTGGGAACACTAATAGGTTTAATACAAATGTTAGCTGACCTTACATCTCCAGATTTAATAGCATCTGGCATGGGAAAGGCATTAATTACAACGTTTTATGGTTCTTTACTTGCCAATATCGCTTTGAACCCAATTGCATATAATATAGATGAGAAGACTGAAAAAGAAATTTATGTAAAGGAAATGATGTTGGAAGGTATAATAAGCATACAATCTGGGGAGAGCAGTATAGTAGTTGAGGAACGTTTAGCCACATACCTTTCAAACAATGAGAAGTTAGAAATTATGAAATCCAATAAAAATACAGAAAGAGCAATGAGCAATGGCGCGTAAAAAAAATAAGAAAAAGGATGAGATAAATCCAGATGCATGGCTGGCTACTTATGCAGATACTATAACACTGATTCTTACATTTTTCGTATTATTGTATGCAACATCAGTTGTAGATATGGAAAAATTTAAAAACATAGCAGATGCGTTAAAAGGTCAGTTTTCTGGGACAAGTATATTTAGTACGGGTTCAAGTACAAGTGAGAAATCTCCAATAGACAGTGTTTTAGTGGATAAAAATGATAAATCAAATTTAGAACAGGATTTAAAAGATAAAGTTAATAATTCTAACTTACAAAATAGTGTAACAGTCAAAGATGATAGTAGAGGGATTTTACTAGAGTTAGATGATTCAATTTTATTTGACTCTGGGATTTCTGAGTTAAAAGTAGATAGTAAAGCTACTCTTAATAAAGTATATGACATGATAAAGATGATGAAAAATAAGATAGTTATAGAAGGCCATACTGATAATGTACCTGTAAAATCAAGTACACATGAATCCAATTGGGATTTATCTTCTAGTAGAGCAGTAAGTGTTGTAAGATACTTTGTAGAAGAAAAGGGCATGGACCCTAGACTATTTTCGGCAACAGGATGTGGAGAGTATCAACCTTTGGTTTCAAATGAAACAGCAAAGGGAAGGGCTGAGAATAGAAGAGTTAATATACTTATAACTATTGACTAGGAGGAAGAGGTTTGTTCAAAAATAAAAAAATTATTATAATTATTTTGATACTGATTATTTTCTCAGCGGGAGCAGGTTTTTTTATATTAGGAGAAGGTGGAAATAAACAAGTTGACAAGATTGCAGGTTTGTTTATTCCAACAGGAAAAGGTAAAGATGAAGTAAAGACCGAAAATCTTGACTTAGAAGAGATGGTATTAAAGCTAGCTGATGAAGGTGTAAGATATTTAAAAGTATCAATAACTGTATCTTATGATTCTTCATATAAAGATATAGAAAAAAATACGCCTTTAATTAGGGATAATATTATAAATTGTTTTATGGCAAAAAGGGCAGATGATTTTACTGCTGATAATTTAAAGAACATAAAAGAAGAAATTAAAAATACATTAAATATACAACTAGGTGAAAATGTAATTCAAAATATATATTTCACAAATATAGTAGTGCAATAAAAGGATGGTAAGACATGATACTTTATTTACTAAAAATATTAATATGTATCCCAATAATTTTAATATTGATAGTCTTATCTTTAAAAATTAGCCAAGGAACTTTATTAAAAAAATATAATGATAAATATGTAAAAATACTAGATATTGTAAATATAAGTAAAAACAATAGCATAATAATTTTAAAAATAGGTGAAGAAGGATGCATTATGGCATCTTCTTCTTCTAGCATGAGTAAAATAAAAGATTTGACCAAAGAAGAAATATTAAAAATAGAAAACGACATTAAAGAAAGAAATTTTAAAATTCAAGATTTTAAAATGGAAAAAATTAAAAAGAAATACGATTTCAGTAGATATATTGGAAAATTTACAAAAAAGGAAGATAAGTAAATGGAACTATTATCAAAATTACCTTTGGCTGATGTACCATATACAAGTTCAATGCAATTGTTTTTATTTCTAACTGCATTAATGTTTTTACCATTTGTAATGTTCATGATGACAAGCTTTGTCAGAATAGTTATAAGTTTATCATTTTTGAAATCAGCATTAGGAGCACAGCAAGCAATTCCAAGTCAAATTTTGGTAGGACTTGCAATAGTATTGACAATATTTATAATGAGACCAGTATTAAATGAGATAAACGAAAAGGCATTACAACCATATATGAAAGAAGAAGTTACTATGGAAGAAGCTATGAAGGAAGCAGAAGGACCTATTAAAGAGTTTTTATTAACACAAACCAGACAGACAGATTTAGATTTATTTGTAGAACAGGCTGGTTTAAAAGAAAAGAAATTAACTCGTGAAAATATACCACTATCTGTTGTAGTTCCAGCATTTGCTATAAGCGAACTAAAAACTGCTTTTCAAATAGGTTTTTTAATATATATACCATTTTTGATAATAGACCTTGTTGTGGCAAGTGTTTTGATGTCTATGGGTATGTTTATGTTGCCTCCAGTCATGATATCATTACCATTTAAGTTATTATTATTTGTAATGGTGGATGGATGGAACTTGATAGTAAAAACATTGATATTGGGATTTGGATAGGAGAAAAATAGTATGAGTGAATTTATGATAATGAGTGTTCTTAAAAATGGCATGTTTACAGGAGCTATGATTGCAGCTCCAGTACTCATTGTTTCTCTTGTAGTTGGGCTTTTAATAAGTGTGTTTCAAGCTACAACTCAAATCCAGGAGCAAACTTTGACTTTTGTACCAAAACTAATAGCTATTCTTTTAGTAGTAGCTATCGGTGGAAGCTGGATGTTACATACTCTTATTAGTTTTACTTCTGAGATATTCAATATGATATCTCTTATAACTAAATAAGTAGGATACATATGATTTTTGTATTTATTAGAATAGTAGCATTCTTTGGAACACTAAGAATACTATTTCCAGCTGGTACACCTGCTTTATTTAAGTCACTCTTTGCAATCATTATATCAATATTGATTTCAAGTACTATGCAAATTGAATATGCAACAAATATAGACAACATTGTATTGTTTACCTTATATGGTGTAAATGAGACCATAACTGGGATTATGCTTGGATATATAACCAACCTATGTTTTTATAGTATCAGAATGGCGGGTTCTATGATGGACCAACAGATGGGATTATCAATGATTAATATGTTTGACCCAAATTCAATGACTCAGACAACTTTAATTGATAATCTTATGAACTGGACAGCACTTATGATATTTTTTAGCATGGATGGTCATCATGTTTTAATTAGAGGTATAAGGTATAGTTTTGAGTTAATTCCAATAGGAAAACCATTTGTAGATAATAACATAGATTATATAATAAACATATTTGTGCAGTGCTTTTTAACTGGATTCAAAATAGCAATACCTATTGTACTTTGTCTGCTTATGGCAGATTTTATTTTAGGGCTTATATCAAGAAGTGTACCTCAATTAAATGTAATGATAGTTGGTATGCCATTAAAAATATTGGTTGGTATTGCATTATTTATCATATCAATACCTTTAATTGTCAATCAAATAAGTCATTTATTAAGTCAAATACCAAAGATGTATGAGGGAACTTTTGCACTAGCTCCTATGTTTTTTATGGGTTCAGCAGATAAAACAGAAGAAGCTACTCCAAAGAAAAAGGGAGAACAAAGAAAGAAAGGTAATATAGCAAAGAGTAGAGAATTACCCGTTGCAATGACTCTACTTGCATTCACCTTATTAGTACCTACATTATTTTCATATGTAGTAGATACACTTAAATCTTCGCTTAATTATTTTTTGAGTCTAGATTTTTATATGAACATAAATTATTCAAACCTAGAGAAATTAGTTATAGCAGGATTAATGGATTTTTTTAAGATATTTTTACCAATAGCTATTCCCTTTTTAGTTTTAGGCATAATAGCAAACCTATTTCAGGTGGGAATACTGTTTACTGGTGAAACTTTAAAACCAAATTTATCAAAATTAAATCCAATTAGTGGATTCAAAAACATGTTTTCTATGAGAAGTTTGTCAACCTTAATAAAGGATACAGCGATTATATCTATTTTGGCTTACATAGGATATACATTCTTCCAAGATAATTATTTAGATATATTAAAGCTAGGTAACATATACCTACCAACTTTAATGTACACAGTTAAAGACTTAGTATATTCAATATTGAGTAAGATTTGTGTAGCTATGATAGCTATAGCAGTTGCAGATTATGTTTATCAAAGATACAGTCATAAAAAGCAACTGAGAATGACAAAACAAGAAGTTAAAGATGAATATAAAAACTCAGAAGGAGACCCAGAAGTAAAAGCTAAGATAAAACAAAAACAAAGACAAATTTCGTCTCAAAGGACAATGCAAGCAGTACCAAGTGCTACTGTAATAGTAACCAATCCAACCCACTTATCTATAGCAGTGAGATATGAAAAAGGGAAAGACCAAGCTCCAGTAGTGGTGGCAAAAGGTGCAGATTATTTAGCTTTTAAAATAAGGGAAATTGCAAAGGGAAATGACATCCCTATAATAGAAAACAAACCTATTGCTAGGTTGTTATATAAGCAAGTAGAAATAGACCAAGAAATTCCAGAGGACATGTATCAAGCTTTTGCAGAGATATTAGTGGCAGTATATAAAATCAAAAATAGATACAAAGTCCCCAAAAGGTAGGATAAGTAATGAATAAGTTTAATTTAAAGGAAAATATGGATGTAATAGTGGCATTTGGTGTTGTAGGGATTGTTCTTATGATGATAGTGCCATTACCTACATTTATATTAGATATTTTACTGGCAATTAACATAAGTTTATCTGTGCTAATTTTACTAATGACATTATTTACAACAAATGTACTTGATTTATCTATATTTCCAACAGTGTTACTTGTGACAACACTATTTAGATTGGGATTAAATCTTTCATCAACTAGATTGATTTTAACACAGGGATATGCAGGTGAAGTTATAGAGGCATTTGGAAGTTTTGTTGTAGGTGGAAATTACGTAGTAGGAATAATTATATTCTTAATTATATTAATTGTTCAATTTGTTGTTATAACCAATGGTTCTGGAAGAGTATCTGAAGTAACAGCTAGATTTACGTTAGATGCCATGCCAGGTAAGCAGATGAGTATAGATGCAGATTTAAATGCAGGAGTTATAGATGACAAAACTGCTAGAAAAAGAAGAAAAGAGCTTCAACAAGAAGCAGATTTTTATGGTTCTATGGATGGAGCAAATAAGTTTGTAAAGGGAGATGCCATAGCAGGTCTTATAGTAACAGCAATAAACATAATAGGTGGAATTGTAATAGGAGCTGTAATGCTGAATATGACTCTTATGGGTGCAGCACAGACATATGTAAGACTTACTATAGGGGATGGTCTTGTAAGTCAGATACCTGCTCTATTAATATCTACATCAGCAGGTATAATCGTAACAAGAGCTTCTACTGATGAAAACTTTGGTGGATTAGTAGGTAAACAGTTAACGGCAATACCAAAAGCAGTAATGATGACTGGTTGTGTTCTAATCGTACTTGGTATGATGCCTGGATTACCTAAACCAGCATTTTTTTCACTAGGTATAGGAGCTATAGCAGCAGGTTACTTTTTAGGAAGAGAAAAGAAAGATACTTTAGAAGACTTGGAGTTTGAAAAACCTGATATGGTAAACCCAGATAAAAATGAAGTAGAAGATGTAACAAACTTAATAAATGTAGAATCAATAGAAGTAGAAATTGGATATGGTTTAATATCTTTAGCTGATGAATCAGCAGGAGGAGATTTACTTCAGAGAATAGCATCAATAAGAAGACAATGTGCAATAGACATGGGTATAGTCGTACAACCCATAAGAATAAGAGATAACTTACAGTTAAATCCAAACCAATACAATATAAAAATAAAAGGAAATGTAGTTGGTGGGTATGAGATAATGCCTAATATGGTTTTATGTATGGATCCTATGAATCAAGGATTTAGCATATTTGGAATAAAGACAATTGAACCTACTTTTGGAATAGAGGCACTTTGGATAGAAAGTGACAAGGTAGAAGATGCAGAGTTAAAGGGTTATACAGTTGTAGATTCATCCACAATACTTATAACTCACTTACTAGATATAATAAAATCAAATGCACACGAATTACTGGGAAGACAAGAAGTTAAGACTATTATAGATGCAGCAAGAGAAAATTATAGTGCTGTAGTAGATGAATTGATACCAGATTTGATGACACTTGGTGAAATTCAAAAAGTACTTAAAAATCTGTTAAGAGAAAAAGTAAATATAAAGGATAGAGTTACAATACTTGAAACGCTTGCAGACCAGTCTAGAAATACAAAAGATATAGAGCTTCTTACTGAATATGTAAGAATAGCCTTGGCTAGAAGTATTTGTAATAATTTAGTTGATGATGATAAGACAATTGTAGTGGCTACATTGTCTCCAGAAACTGAAGAGTTGATATCTAATAATTTACAGAGGTCTGTAAATGGAACTTATCCAGCAGTTGACCCAGAAAATACAAATAAAATATTTGAAAGTATACAAGAAGTAATGAGCAATGTATATTTCAATCATAATATACCAGTAATAGTAGTATCACCAAAGATAAGAGCTCCATTTAGAAAATTAGTTGAAATTGTATATCCTAATTTGACTGTATTATCATTAAATGAAATACCTAACGATATTAAAATCAAAGCAGAAGGTGTGGTGAGCATATATGATGACGAAAAAGTATACAGCTAACACAATTCAGGATGCTATGAATCTAGCCAAAATGGAATTGGGTGACAATATTACATTAATAGATAAAAAAGAAGTAAGAAAGTCTGGAATACAAGGTATCTTTTCAAAGAAAGATATTGAACTAACTATTGGATGGGAAAAGAGAGAAAACGTAGAACAAAAAGATTTAAAACGAGAGATAGAACAATTAAAGTCAATTATTAACAATATGGGGTTTGATAATAAGAATGATAATGATATAGATAAAATATGTAAAAATCTACTAAGTTTAGAATTGAATGAAGAAATTGTAGAATCTATAAGAATTGATTTGCAAGAAATGAAGTTCAATGGAATCGATACAAGTAAAAATTTAGTAGAAATTTTAAAGAAAAAGATTAAAATAGAAAATCAAGTAATAAATGGTAAAATTGCTCTAGTCGGACCACCAGGAGTAGGTAAAACGACTACAATAGCAAAGTTAGCCGCAAAATTAGTTTTTGAAGAAAATAAAAAAGTAGGAGTAATAACTATAGATACATACAGGATTGGTGCTGTAGAACAGTTGAAGATATATACTGATATAATGAATATTCCCTTTAAAGGGGTAATAAGTCCTGATGAAATGGAATTGGCACTTGACGAGATGAAAGATTGTGATGTTGTATTAATAGATACAACAGGTAGAGGCTACAAAAACTCTATGCAAATACTAGAAATCAAAAATCTTATAGATAAAGCTGAAACTGATAATATACATTTAGTTTTGAATTGTACAACAAGAGAAAGTGATACAAAAGCAATTATAGATTCATATAGAAATGTGAATTTTAAAAGCTTAATAATTACAAAGCTAGATGAAACAATAACATATGGCTCAATATTTAACATAATGAATTATGCACAAAAACCAATATCATATATTACAACAGGACAAAATGTTCCTGATGATATTATAAAACCTAATGAAGATAAGATTATAAGGTTACTATTAGGAGTTGAAAGTATATGATAGACCAAGCTCAAATTTTGAGAAAAATAGCAATGGAAAAAAGAGGACTTGATGAGTTTATAGTAGAGAATGAGAATGTACCTAAGATAATTACAATAGCTTCTGGTAAAGGCGGTGTTGGAAAGAGTAATCTCGCTACAAATTTGTCTATATGCTTGACCAAACTTAATAAAAAAGTTCTTATATTAGATGCAGACATAGGAATGTCTAATATAGATATAATAATGGGGGTAAATGTAAAAGGGACTATAATTGATGTAATTAATGGCGAAAAAAATATAGAAGATATAATTTCACAGACTAAGTATGGTGTAAATATAATATCTGGAGGTTCTGCCCTTAATCATATAGAAGACTTTACAGAAGCTCAAAGAAATAAGTTTATACATAGCATAGAACAAATTCACGATGTGGATTTTATAATAATTGATACAGGAGCTGGTATGAGCAAAAGCCTATTGTCATTTATATACTGTAGTACTGAATTTTTCTTAATAACAACTCCAGAACCGACATCATTGACTGACGCATATAGTTTATTAAAAGCTATAAGTAATTTTGGCATAAAGAGAAGTGCAAATATAATAATCAATAGGGTAATTGATTTAGAAGAAGCAAAATCTACATACAAAAGAATAAAAATGGTTGTGGACAAATTTCTAAACCTTAATCTAGAATTGTATGGATATATAATAGATGACAAAAAAGTAAGTTTATGTGTAAAAAAACAGATACCATTCATTTTAGAATATCCTACAAGTATTGCATCAAAATGTATTATAGCCATAGCAAAGAGAATGGTAAGTCAGTCAAGAGAAGATATTGTTGATAATAAAAGTTTTCTAAGAAAGATGTTTAGTATATTTAAAAGCTAAGGAGGCGTAGTTAATGAATAGAGAAGAATTAATAAAAGAGAATATGCCTCTTGTAAAGAGTATAGCAAGAAAATTTTTTATACCAGGGAAAGGTTTTGAATATCAAGACTTAGTAAATAGTGGAGTCATTGGATTGATTGATGCAATAAATAAATTTGATGCTGAAAAAGGGGCAAAGTTTTCTAGTTACTCTTATATAAAAATAAAATCTGCTATATTAGATGAAATTAGAAATCAAAGTCCAATTTCTAAACATAATCTAACTAAAGTAAATAAGTATAATAGAGTGGTAGAAAAGTTGCAATCTAAATTATTAAGAGAGCCAACTTCATATGAAATTGCAAAAGAATTAAAGGTTTCAGAAAAAGAACTTCATGATATCGAAAGTAATATAGATATGTTAAATATTGTATCATTAAACTATGTAATCTTTGAAGATACAAATGAAACTGTACAAGATGTAATAAGTGATAGAGAAGAGGAAGCTCCAGAAAATATAATAGAAGAAGAAGAAAAGTTAGAGATTCTATCCAAAGCAATTAGTAATTTAAATGAAAGAGAAAAATTAATACTTTCACTGTACTATTATGAAGATTTAAATCTAAAGGAGATAGGAAAAGTGCTAGGTGTTTCAGAATCAAGAGTTTCACAACTCCACAGAAAATCAATAAGAAACTTAAGAAACAAGATAAAAGAACTTAAATATTCTATATAGATGGTGATTGATAAGATGATACAAATTATATTAATAGTAGTGTCTATTTTAATAATAGTAACTATAGTTATAAATTTACATAAGGAATCAAAAAATAAAGATAACAGATACTTTGATAAAATATTTGAGCAAGAATATGAAGCAAATGATAGATTAATAATTGCAGAAAAAAGAAGATTCTTTTTAGACAAAGTACTTGCAGAAAAAAGAAGTAATAGTCATATAAAAGTTTATGAAAATTATAACCTAATAAAGGCTAATGAAGAAAGAAAGGAAAACATATTTATAGAATCAAAAAAGGAAGTAAGACAAGAAAATGAGTTATCTCTTAAAGTGAAACATCTTATAAGTTCAGGTTATGATGATGTGGAAATATGTAAGATGCTAGATATTGGAAAGGGGGAACTGTTATTAATAAGGAGTTGTTACAAAATATAAGGATATTATTATGTGATAAAAAAGTATTCTTAGGAATAGGTATTGGTATATTAATATCAACTTTATGTATAATGCTTTTTAGTAATAATGATATGAGTAAGGCAGAGATAGAAAAAAAGGCCAGAGCGTTAGGCATGAAATATACAAGTGAGATGAAAGTTTTAGAATAGATGATACTGTTTAGGCATTTACAAAAAAGGAGGTCATAATGTGATAAGAGGATTATATATAGCAGTTTCTGCTATGATAACTAATCAACAAAAGCAAAATGTTGTTGTCAATAACCTAGCTAATATGGATACAAATGGATATAAAAGTAAACAACTTTTGACTAAAAGTTTTGATGAATTAAAGTTGGAGGGTTACAATAACTACGCAAATGGAACTAAACAAAAGCAGATTATAGGCGATATAAGTCCAGGTATTTCTATGGATGAAACTATCACAAATTTTAATCAAGGACCTATAAAAACTACTGATAATAAAATGGATGTAGCTATTCAAGGTAAGGGATTTTTTCTAGTTAGTGATGCAGCTGGAAATCAATTTTACACTAGAAATGGGAACTTCAGAACAGACAATCAAGGTGACCTTATAACAAGTGAAGGGTATTATGTACTTGGGACGAATACTGCTACTGGTGCTGTAGGTCATATAAATGTAGGAAATCAAAAATTTGAAGTGGCAAAAGATAATACAATATCACTAGACGGAAATGCTATGTATAAATTTAATATTGTAGATTTTAATAACTACAATAACTTAAAAAAAGAAGGAGATAACTTATATTCTGGAGGAGGAGCTATGAAAGTAAATAATGCACTTACAATACAAAGTGCGATAGAGTCCTCTAATGTAGATATGGTATCTGAAATTAATAATATGATGACAATATCAAGAGAATATGAGGCAAATCAAAAGATAATTCAGGCTATGGATTCTAAATTAGCAAAAATAGCAAGTGAGATTGGTTCAGTAAGATAGGTAATAGGAGGTGAATTTTTATGTACACAATGTTTTATACTAGTAAAACAGCTTTATCAGCAAATCAAAGTAAACTAGATATAATATCTAACAATATAGCAAATTCTGATTCAACAGGATATAAAAAAATAAATATGGAATATTCTGATTTAGTGGATGAAGTACTAAATAGACCATCATATCCTACAAATGGCAATGATATATCGACTGGAACAGGAGCTAAGGCAACAGCTCCCATGAGAAATTATGAACAAGGTGCATTGGCTCCTACAGATAGTAAGAGTAATTTGGCAATAGATGGAGAAGGATTCTTTAGAGTGATAAGAAAAGATGGTACATATGCATATACAAGAAATGGTGGATTTAATGTAGATGCTTTAGGTAAGATTGTAGATGATAATGGAAATATATTAGATGTCCAATTTGATGCAGGATATAACTATAATAATACAAATATAGATAGTACAAACCTGACAGTTTCAAGAAATGGAGAGCTATTCGTAGATAATAAAAAAATAGGAAAAATCAACTTATATCAACCTATAGGAACTCAAAATTTTATATCTGAAGGAGATAGTTTATTCGTCGCAACTGATGCAGCACAGATTAAACAAGTTGAGAAAGTCGATATAGTTCAAGGCTATAGAGAGAGGTCAAATGTTTCTTTACAAGAAGAATTTGTTGACTTAATAGCCACTCAAAGAGCATTTCAAATGAACTCAAAGGGAATAAAGACAGCAGATGAAATGTGGCAAATAGCGAATAATTTAAGAGCTAAATAATTATGTAAGGTGAGGAATATTCATGAATGATATGAAAGAGTACGATTTTGGCAAACCTCAGAGTTATTCAAGAGAAAATTTAACTTGTTTAAATTTTTTATTAGCTGAATTTTGTAAAAAATATAAAAACTATATAATTTATGAACTTAAGTGTAATTCTAGTATGGTTGTTGATAGTATAGACCAAGTAAATTATCAGACTTTTTTAGATAGAGTAACTTCTTCATGCGTAGTAGTACAAAATGCAATGGAACCTGTTATGAAAAACTTTTCTTTTAGAATAGATAGAAGTGTAGCTGATATGTGGATTGATATAACTTCTGGAGGAACTGGAGTTGTAAAGGATAATGATAGAGAGCTTACAGAACTTGATAAAAAAGTGCTTTTACACCTTATGGATGATTTAGTAAGAAATATGCACTTATTTGAGGGTTTTGAAAATATACAAGTATTGGATACACATACACATATTAATTTGCCACAATTATGTTCTCCAACTGCACCAGTATGCGTTGTAGATTTAAAAGTGCTAAATGATAATGAGTGTATTGGAAGTGTTTCTCTTTGTTTTCCATACAATGGTTTAGAGGCTCTGTTAGAAAGTATATCTGTTATAGAATTTTTTGATAATGATGTAGGAGATGATTCAGAGGAATTTACCCAAAAAATCTATAATAGTGTATCTAATATAGAATTATCAGTTATTGCAGAGATAGGAAAAGTATCAATTAATGTTGAGGATTTACTTAAACTAGAAGTTGGAGATGTAATAGTAACAAATAAAAAAATAAATGATTATATAGATATATTTGTAGAAAATTCAAAATCATACACAGCAACACCAGGATTTATATCAAGTAAAAAAGGTGTAAAAATAAATGATGCTGTTGGAAAAGAGGTGTAGTTATGGACAATAGTAATCTTATTTCAGATGAAGAAGCAAAGATGTTATTAAATGATAAAGTTGAAAGTGAAGTTGATGGAGATGATGAGTTAGCCTTAGATGTCTCTGAAGTTAATCGAAATAATATACAAAGGATACTTGACCTTAAGTTAGAATTATCTGTAGTTATAGGAAGAACTAAGATGACTCTAAGAGATATTTTAAATTTACATAAAGGTTCTCTTATTGAACTGGATACTTTAGCAGACCAAGATGTGGAAATACTAATAGATAATAAGGTTTTGGCTTATGGAAAAGTAGTGGTGGTAGATTTAAATTTTGGTGTAAAGATAACAAGTATAGTAAGTGAAGAAGACATGGTAAAATCTCTTGTTTAGAGATAACATCAATTAATACTTAAGGCATGAGGTGGTACTTATTTTAAACTTAAATGATATAAAAAAAGATATACTAAAACTCAATAAAAAAGACTCATGTTCTCTATATAATGAATCTATTAATAATATAAATAATAATTGTATATCAACTGGATTAAAATTTTTAAAACAAGCAAGAGATTTAAACCCAGATGATGTTGATATATTAAATCTCACAGGTCTTGTAAACTTACTAAAATGTAATTTTGATGATGCTGTAGAAAGTTTCTATAAGAGTTCACTTTGTGAAAAAACTGCTCTGTGTGAAAAGTATATAAACATGCTTACATCTGAGGAGTTTTTAATTTTCTTTGAAAAGTACAATCAACTTATAAGGTTAATAAATAAAGGAATGTATAAAGAAGCTATACAAGGGTTTAAACTCATAACTGACCAATACTGTGATTTAATAGAACCTTATGAGTTGCTTGCCTTACTGTATGACAAGGAAGAAGAATATATAAAATTTGATGAATGTTTAGAAGTATTGAAGATTATTGATAAGGAAAATTATTTATTAAATCAAGAAAATAACACATTAGATATGTATAATAGTGCTAATATACAAACTAAAAGTAATATAAAAGTAGATGATTATAAGAATGAGTTTTTACATAAAAGTAGTAGTAATCATAAAATTAATGATTATAATGATGTAACTAAAGAAAAGAGTTCAAGCAAAAACCAGAAAAGTTCAGATTCTAATAAGAAAAAAAGTATTAAAAAAAATAAGTACCTATATATAGCCATAATATTAGGAATATTATTAGTAGGACAAAGTATATATAGTTCTTATAAGATGAATAATTTAACTGATAAAATATCTAAAAATAATGAAACTAAAAATGAAGAGTCAATAGATTCTAACTTGACTAAGAAAGAAAATAATATAGAAGAAAATGAAGATATGAGTAAGGCTTCTAATATAAATAAGAGTAATAAAAACATTAATAAAGAGGATGATGTAAAATCTAAAAAAAATACTGTAGAAAATGAAGATGATAAAGATTCTGACTTATTTACAGAGGATGAATTGATGTCTAAGGCGAATACTTTAAAATCAGAAAAGAAAACTAAATCTTCTATACAACTATATAAGAAAGTTGCAGATATAGGTGAAAATAAAGGGAATACATCTGAAGCAACTTATCAAGTTGCTATTCTCAGTGAAAAGTTAAAAGACTATAAAACTGCTGAAGAATATTATAAAATGTATGTAGAAAATTACTCAGAAAAAGATGCTTATTTTGATGAATCTTATTATAATTTAGGTATGATGTACTATAACAATGGTGATTTAAAAAATTCTAAATTGACATTAAAGAAGTTGGTTAATAAGGTACCAAATAGTATGTATAATAATTCAAAAGTAAAAGAAATTTTAAAAGAAGAATAGTTAAATTAGATAAGAAAAATAAATTATTTTATTTTAAAATAATATGATTATAATATATTGACATACCATTTTAAAAAATTTAAAATATTAATTATAAAATGAGGAGGGATAAAAAATGGAATTTGAAAAAGGGAGTATTTCAATTCATACAGAAAATATTTTTCCTATAATTAAAAAATGGTTATACTCTGATAAAGACATATTTATAAGAGAGCTTATAAGTAATGGATGTGATGCAGTAAGTAAACATAAAAGACTTGTATCACTAGGAGAAATATCAGAAAATAAGTCATCAGATTATAAAATTACAGTATCTGTAAATAAAGGAGAAGGTACACTTAAATTTATTGACAATGGAATTGGTATGACTGAAGAAGAGATAAAAAAATACATAAATCAAGTTGCTTTTTCAGGTGCTGAAGATTTCTTTAATAAATATAAGGATAAAATGGAAGAGTCAAATGATATAATAGGTCATTTTGGATTAGGATTTTATTCTGCATTTATGGTGTCTAAAAAGGTACAAATAGATACACTTTCATATACAGAAGGAGCGACTCCTGTAAGATGGATATCTGAAGGTGGTACAGAATACGAAATATCTGAATCAGATGCTAGAAATGATAGAGGAACTACTATAACACTATTTATTGATGATGATAGTAAAGAATTTTTAGATGAATTTACTGTAAGAGGAATAATAAATAAATACTGTTCTTTCTTACCAGTAGAAATATATTTAGAAGATGTTGAAAGATTAGAAAGAGAAGCTAAAGAAGCAGAAGAAAAAGCTAAAAAACAAAAGGAAGATGGAAAAGAAGAGATTGTAGATGCAAAAGTAATTGAGCCTTTAAACGACACTAATCCTCTATGGTTAAAATCTCCAAAAGACTGTACTGATGAGGAGTATAAAGAGTTTTATAGAAAGGTATTCAATGTATTTGATGAACCTTTATTTTGGATACATTTAAATGTAGATTATCCTTTCAATTTAAAGGGTATACTTTACTTCCCTAAATTAAAAAATGAGTTTGAACTGACTGAAGGAAAAGTAAAATTATACAACAATCAAGTGTTTGTGGCTGACAATATAAAAGAAGTTATACCAGAATTTTTACTTTTATTAAAAGGAGTTATAGACTGCCCAGACTTACCATTAAATGTATCAAGAAGTTTCTTACAAAATGACAGGGATGTAAGCAAAATTTCTAAACATATAATTAAAAAAGTAGCTGATAAGTTGAAATCTCTTTGTAAAAATGAAAGAGAAGAATACAATAAGTTTTGGGATGATATACAAATATTTATTAAATATGGTTGCTTAAAAGATGAAAGTTTCTATGAGAAGGTAAAAGAATGTATATTATTCAAAACTATTGATGATGAGTATATAACATTACAAGATTATTTAGAAAAATGTAAGGACAAACATGAAAATAAGGTATTTTATGTAAGTGATAAGGAACAGCAATCTCAATACATTAAACTATTTAAAGAATACGACTTAAGTGCTGTTGTTTTAAACTCATCAATAGATACTCATTTTATTTCATTTATGGAATATAAAGAGAATGGAGTTAAGTTTAATAGAATAGATGCAGACCTTTCTGATGTATTAAAAGATAAAAATGAAAATAAAGATAGTGAAGAAAACAAAGAAGAGATAGCTAAGATAGAAGGTCTGTTTAAAGAAGCTGTCGGAGAAAGAGTGAAGAATTATTCTGTAGAAGGATTGAAAAATGAAGACACTCCAGCTATGGTATTAGTATCAGAACAATCTATTAGAATGGCAGAAATGCAGTCAAGATTTGCTGGAATGGATTTAGGAATGAATTTTGAGGAAGAAAAAACTCTTGTAATAAATGAGAACAGTCCAATAATCAAAAAATTGGTTTCTCTTAAAGATGATGAGGAAAAGAAAGATAAGATTACGCTTATTTGTAACCAGATAGCAGATTTAGCTTTACTTTCTAATAAAGAATTAAAGCCAGATGAGTTAGATTCATTTGTACAAAGAAGTAATAAGCTTATGAGTCTTTTGATAGAATTATAAGATTGAATTTGAATACATTGAAGCAAATTTATAAAAAGTATTCAATATCAGTGATGAGAAAGAAGTGTCTCAAAATGAACTTTTCAGTTCATGAGGCGCTTTTTTTATGTGAAATTAAATTTATTTTAATCATTTCAACAATGAAAAATATATTTATCTCTATTTTGAGACAGACCATTCTTTATTTTTTTATCTTTGGTTAATTTTAAATATTTAAGTAGGTTCTAATAAAAAACTCTATTTAGTTAAATATAGTTAACTTGATATATAATAAGATAATACATATAATTAAGTAAAAGATTGTTTTTTAGTTTATGTTTAAATACATAATTACACTTTGTTAAAAACATAAAATTATTACTAAAGTAGAAATAGGAGGTTTTAGAATGAATTTTAATTATAATTTGCCAGTAAATATCTTATTTGGGAGAGGCAGAATTAATGATGTGGGAAAAGAAGTATCTAAATATGGCAAAAAAGTATTGATAGTAACAGGTAAAAATAGTACAAAGAAAACTGGATTACTTGATAAAACAATAGATTTACTAAAAGACTCTAAAATAGAATATGAAGTTTTTGATAGAGTAGAACAAAATCCTCTTATAACTACTATATATTCAGGAGTAGAAATTATAAAATCAACTGGATGTGATTGTGTTTTAGGGCTTGGTGGTGGAAGCATTATGGATGCTGCCAAGAGTATAGCTTTTTCTTATAAAAACCCAGGAGATTTAAATGATTATATATTTGGAATTAGACAAGGTGAAGAAGCTTTACCTATAATCTTAGTTCCAACAACATCAGGTACAGGTAGTGAAGGAAATTGTTTTGCAGTACTTACAAATTCAGAAACTAAAGATAAAAAATCTATAAAGAAGAATAGTATGTATGCAAAAGCATCAATAATTGACCCAGAACTTATGGTTACAATGCCAAAACATATAATTGCATCAGTTGGATTTGATGCACTTGCCCATAATATGGAAGCATATCTTTCTAATGGAAGAAACCCTCTTGCAGATGTACAAGCTATTTATGGGATTGAACTTATATCAGAAAACCTAATAAAGGTATATAATGATGTTAATGATTTAGAAGCATGGGAAAAAATAACACTTGCAAGTACTATTGGAGGAATGACGATTGGTACAGCGGGTACAGCCTTGCCACATGGAATGGAGCATCCTGTAAGTGGTCTTAGAGATGTAATGCATGGAAAAGGACTTGCAGCTTTGACTCCTACTATTATAGAAAGTTCATGGGATAGTGATATTGAAAGATTTGGTAATATTTCAAAGGTATTAGGAGGAACTTGTGCAGAAGATTGTTCAGATGCAATTAGAAATTTCCTTAAAAAAATAGATTTAGATATAAAACTAAGTGATTTAGGTATTGAAAAATCAGATATAGATTGGTTAACTGATAATTGTATGAAAATATCAGTTGCAAATATTAAGAGACATCCAAAGTATTTTAATAAGGAACAAATAAAGGAAATGTACCATAAGTCTTTATAATTTGACTTTACATATTTAGTTTTATATAAAAATTATAAATTAATAATAAAAAATTATAAGTAATTAATAGTAAAAAAATTGTGTATAGAAGTTATATATATAATAAACTTGTCTTAAGCTTTTATTTTACTTTCTAATAAATAAAGGAGTTTAAAAAAGGGAAGATTAATTAAGTAATATTTTATAAAATTCTTCGATTTAAAAACTTTAAGTAGAGGTGAAATAAATGTTTAATCCTAAAAGAATAATATTCGAAAAAGGAACTTTAGACACTGATGTGGGTAAAAAAATATACAATAAATTTAGAGATAATAAAGATGTAGAGATAATTAATATATCATCAAATAGGATTAAAGAACATATTCCAGGTGAAAATCTATATGAACAATATAGAAGTGGGAAGCAGACTATGGTAGTTGGGATTAGAAAAAGTCTGAAGTTTCAAACATGTAAACCTTCTGCTAATTATCAACTACCACTTGTCAGTGGATGTATGGGAAGATGTGAGTATTGTTATTTGAACACACAATTAGGTGATAAACCATTTATAAGGGTGTTTGTAAATGTAGATGAAATACTTGAACAGACAAAAAAATATATTGAAGATAGAAAGCCACAGGTAACCATATTTGAAGGGGCAGCTACATCAGACCCAGTTCCAGTAGAGCCATATACTAATTCTTTGAAGAAAACAATAGAGTTTTTTGGAAGAGAGGAAAAAGGAAGATTTAGATTTGTTACTAAATACAGTGATGTGGATAGCTTATTGGATGCTGAACATAATAATCATACAGAAATACGATTTAGTATCAATACTCCTAGAATTATAAATGAACATGAGCATTATACAGCCTCTGCAAATAAAAGAATAGAGTCAGCTGTAAAACTTGCTAGGGCTGGTTATCAGATTGGTTTCATAATAGCACCTGTGTTTTTATATGAAGGTTGGAAAGAAGAGTATAAAAATCTGATTATAAGTATAAAAGAAGCTTTACCAAAGGATTTTGATAAAAAAATTATATTTGAAGTTATATCTCATAGATATACAACTAAAGCAAAAAATAGAATACTAGAGATTTATCCAGATACACTATTGCCAATGGAAAATGAAGATAGAAAGTTTAAATACGGTCAATTTGGATATGGTAAGTACGTGTATGATAAAGAACAATTAGATGATATGAAAGAGTTCTTTCTTAAGGAAATAAATGGAGTATTTAAAAATAGTTTAATAAAATATATAATATAGCAAATCTTACCTAAAGATTTGCTATATTTTATTTTTATATATTTTATGTTTATAATAAAGCAATGAGATTTAGCACTATCATATAAGAAAATTAAAAAGGGCACTATCTATCAAGAACATTTTTTCTAGTTTTGATACTATAAAGGATAAGAGTAACAAAAATATCAGGAGGAGTTATAGTATGCATGCATGGGAGTCTATTCAAATTACATTGGATTTAATAGAAGCAAATTTATCAGAAGAAATATCAATTAATGAATTAGCAAATAAAGCAAATTTATCACCATTTTACTATCAAAGACTATTTAAAAGATTGGTAAATAAGACTGTAATGGAGTATATAAAGCTTCGTCGTCTTGCAAGAGCTTCTGAATACTTAGCAGAACATAAGAATCGTATACTTGATGTAGCTTTAAATTTTGGATTTGCTAGTCATGAGACATTTACACGTTCCTTTAAAAAAGCATATGGATTAACTCCAGAAAAATATAGAGCAAATCCAGTAAAACTCAATCACTTTATTAAGCCAGAATTAATTTTAAATTATGCTATGGTTGATGAAGGTGTTCCACTGATTGCAGATGATATAGTGATTGAAGTTAATCGTAAGACATTGAGTAATCCAAGGACATTTGTTGGAATAGAAATAGAAGTACCTATTTGCCAGTTGGTAGGCGGTGAAACAACTGGAATTGCAATAGTAGAGGAATTATGGATGAAACTTGGAAGTCAAAGACATAATATACCAAATCAAATTCCAGGTGGAAATGAATTTGCTGCTCTTTATATGGGAAATGCAAAAGAAGGAAATTGTATGTATATGGCAGGTGTAGAGGTAGAGTCAGGTACATCAGTAGAAGGATATAGTACTTTTGAGTTGCCAGTTAAAGAATATTTAGTATGTGGATTTGAGGCAGAAAACTTTAATGAGTTAGTTAATTCAGCTGTTTTTAAAGCAGATAAATTTATGGAAAGATGGATGAAGAAACATAATTTAACAACTACTGATTTTGCAATTGAGATGTATTACCCCACTACACCTGAAGCAGCATATCTGGAACATTGGATTGTTCCGGTTCCTATTGAACAATAGAAAGGATGATGAATATGAATTGGCAAGATGCGTTTTTTCAAGATACTAAACCTACATTTGAGCAAATTAATGAATTTATTAATAATCCATTATGGGACAAGTTAAATAAAACTTTGGTTTCTACTTATAATGTAGAACCTAAGCTTGAATACAGTAAATGTTCAATGCAAAGAGGTTGGAATGTAAAATATAAAAAAAGAGGTAAATCACTATGTACTTTATATCCACAAGAAGGTTATTTTAAAGCTTTGGTTATTGTAAGTGAAAGCAATAGAGTAGAGGTTGATTTATTTATTAATACTTGTTGTGATTATATCAAAAAAATATATAATGAGGTAAACTTTTTTAATGGAAGTAAATGGCTAATGATTCAAGTAGATAGTTTATTGGTATTAAACGATATGCTTGAACTAATTAAATTTAGAGCTTAACATATAGAACAGGATGAATATATAAGTCATCCTGTTTTTATATTCAATCAGATAAATTAATATATAGTCTATAATATGAATAATTTAGTAAATTTAAATTTACTTTATCTTTCTACATTCTTTGCAACTAAGTCCACATGTGTTTTTTTCTTGCATATTAGTAGCACCCCAATTAGCAAATTGTTGTAAAATAGGCACAATACTTTTACCTTTACTTGTTAATGTATATTCAACTTTTGGAGGAATTTCATTATATTGTTTACGATGAACAATACCAGTAGACTCTAAATCTTTTAATGATTGAGCTAGCATAGTATTTGTAATGCCATCCAATTTTCTTTTTATGCTACTATATCTAATTGGATTTTCAACTGCTAACATACATATAATAGGTAATTTCCACTTACCACCGACAATGTCTAATGCATAACGGATTGGACAGGTTAATTCTTCAACGTTTTTAGTTATATTTTTTTCAGTATTTATACTCATTTTAATTACTCCTTAGTTATAGTAGTATCTTTTTTATACTTTATCAGAAAAAACTGCATACTTGTTTTTTCTGTATTTTATATTAAAATTATATCAAAGGATAATCCTTAATACAAGTATTTAAAAGGGGTGTAAGAATTATGAAAGCATTAGAATTTTTGAACAAGGCAGGAGTTTATTATTTAGCAACAGTTGATGAGAACAATCAAGCACATGTGCGTCCTTTAGGATTTGTTATGGAATACAATGGTAAACTTACATTTTGCACATCTAATCAAAAGGATATGTTTAAGCAACTTATTTTTAATCCAAAGGTTGAACTTTGTTGTATAGACCAAAACCTTAATACTCTACGTATTTTAGGTGAAGCAGTATTTGTTACATCAAAAGAAACACAAGCTAAGGCACTTGAAATAATGCCAAGTTTAGGTCAGATGTACTCTGTAGGAGATGGTAAGTTTGAAATATTCTCTATTGATAAGGCAAAAGTTAGTTGTTGTTCAATGAGTGGTAAAAAGATTGATGCAGAGCTTTAATTATAATTGAATCGACATCCATAGTGAAAATTAAGAAAACGTTATTACTGAAATATTGATAGATTTAATTTAAATGCAATAAAAAGATTTTTAAATAATGAATATGTAAAAATTTTTAGTTATTAGATGTGTATTTCAATAATGATATACTATTTTGAATAATTACATACTAGAAATAAGATAATTAAAATTTACTTTATAATGGGATAGATTTCTTTTAAAAAATATTTTAACTATAATTGATTTTTATTTAATCTGAAAAAAATATTATGACTATAAAAAATTGCTACTTATTATTTGGATATTTTTATATATAAATAATAAGTAGCATGACTTTATACATTAATAATGATAGAATATAAATTAATAGATAAGATATGATTTTAAAAGGAGTGATATAAGATGAGTAAATATAGTTCTTTATGGGAATATGTTAAGAAAAACAATAGTCAATCGTTTAAATTAACTTTTGAAGAAATAAAAGATATTGCTGGGATAGAGATAGACCATTCGTTTTTGAAATATAAAAAGGAATTAAATGAATATGGATATCAAGTAGGAAAAATCTCTTTAAAAGAGAAGACTGTTATTTTCGATAAAATTGGTTAAGACATAAATAATTACATATAATAAAATAATTTGTATTGATGATTACTACAAATAAAAAAAGGCGTAGCACTATTTTTTAGTGTCACAGCCCCTTTTTTGTTTATAATTATGTACATTTCACATTATCACGATATAAGCATTTTTCTTATGAGAAAATTAATTAGAATTATTTTTATTCATATTTAAATTATTTAAATTGTTTTCCCAGTTTTTTATCTCCTTTTTAACTTCTTCACTTAAAGTATCACTTGAAGATATTTTCTTTAATTTATCATTCAAAGATTTCTTTTGTTCCTCTGAAAGATCTGTTTTTATTGTAGGATCAATAATATCTATTACATCTTTTACATCAAAATCAACAAATTTGCACAGTTCTTCTAGATGATCAATTAGAAAATCTAGACCTTCATATGACCATTCTTTATAATCTTTTCCGTTTTTTAACAGAAACTCATTCACTTGGTAATTCTGATTTGCTAATTCAAAGAATGAACCTGAAGGATCCATTATATCATTTATAGAGTTTTCATAGTTAACAATATTAATTTGTCTTATTAATTTCTCTTTTTCTGTTAAGTTGCTATAATTCTTGTTAACAAAAGCTACTAATCCAAATTCAAAGTTTAAAATTGAATCTTTACGTTTTTTTACTGAATCTTCTCCAAATTCCCTAAGACCTTCTAAATTTTTATCAATGGCTTTATCTCTAATCTCTATTAATTGTTCTATACTTAAACCTTCTAAGTTTTTAGGTACTATTTCTTCATTATTCTTAGTAACTTCTTTCAATTTATTGTTAGTATTTTTATTATTGAAAATAAATATAGCAGTTAATAAACTTAAAATTATTACTAAAATAATTAAACTTACATTTTTTTACTTAACATATTAAACCTCCTTTTTTAAATAAGTATTGTACTTGTGAAAAATAAATTTGTTTATGAAGATAACATTTACTACTGTTTGTTCTAAAGATTATAATAGAATATTTTTTTGATATAATCTATATTTTTCTTATTAAATTTTCTTATTAGATATTTAATATCAATATTTTTTAGATAGAAAAGATTTTAATAACTCCAAATATTTAATAAGTAAAATAAAATTATTGCTTTAAAATATATTTTTATATGTTTTAAGTTTTATAATAAGTAATATTGTATGATAAATTAAATTTAAATATTTAGAGATAAGCTATTATAGAATTTGCTTAGTTTAAGTTAAATTTTAAAATATTCAAAAAGGGGCTAGAGTCTGGAAATTTTTATTTAAAGAATACACATAAAAATTTCTAGACTCTCATCATTTAAAAGAAGTATTCTAAATTTATTATTTATAATTAAATATTATCTGAAAAAATGGTATTTTTATACCTTTGTTTGTTATGCATAATTTTACTTAGAACATAAGCTTTATATAAAATAATTAAAAATATACCTAATTAAAATAAGTAAAGAAAGAGCTATCATAGAACAAATTTAATTTGCTCATGCGACAGCTCCTTTTTAGATGATGCTTTTTTAGATTTATACTATAAGGTATATAAAACTAAGCCTATTAAAAATGTTATAATTTCTATTGCTATCATAGACCATATCAATCCATCAAGTTCATAAAAGTAATTAAGCTTTATTAAATAGCTTCTTTATTATAATTTCTTTATTTCATATAATATAAATAGTATTAAAATTTTTATGGGAGTTAAAGTAAGCATGTATTATTACTTAGATATTTGTATAATCAACATCTAGTAATTTATCTTTTTGGTGAAAATGATTAATAAGTTTTTTAGGATAATTCATTATTAATTCATCTGGAAAATTAATTTCCTTTAAGATATTTTCAGAATACTCATAGTTACCTATGTCAAAACAAATGTGAGCATCTGAAGTTAGTATGATTTTAGCACCATATTTTTTGCAAAGTGTAGCAATATACTTACAGTTATCCGAGCTACCATTTCTTGACACGCCTTTAATAGAACAATTATTTATTTCTATTAAGATATTCTTTTCTATAGCTAATTTAATGATTAATTCATAGTCGATTGGGTAGTTTGGGTTTCCAAGGTGTCCTAATATTTCAATATTATCATGCTTATTTATTGCATTTATTAAAGCTTTAGTATTATTCTCTAATGTATTTGGAGAAAAAACAGCTTCGTGAAATGACAAGATAAGATAATCTAACCGAGGAATTACAAAAGGCTCTAGGTCTATGTTTCCTTTAATATCTAGTATATTTGCTTCACAGCCTCTTAAAATTATAATGTTATTTATGATTCTTGGGATATTTTGAATGTTGTGAAAGTACCATCTGTGGGGAGAACCAGGCATCTTAGGACCATGTTCAGATGTACCTAGTATCTTAATTCCATTTTCTTTACAATAATTAATATTTTCTAGTAAAGTGCTATAGCCATGACCACTGACTATAGAGTGGGTGTGTAAATCTGATAAAAAATTCATATAAATTCCTCCTCTATAAAAGATGAGGGTAACGTAATTTATATTATAAAACGAATAGGAAAGAAAATCAATAGTTACATAATTAGACAAAAATATTAAAATATTGTAGAATTAAGCTTAATAATAAATGTTTAACAGTATTACTGCTTATAGGGGAGGTTAACTATGACACAAAAGAAGCTATCAAGGAAAGAAAAAGTTTTAATTTGCTTGAAAAGGTTAACAGAAGAACACTTGAACTTTAATAATGGCATTAGATTTGGATTTGATGCAGAATATATAGCTACTGAAGTAGGTATAAATAGAAGTAATGCTAGTAAGGAATTAAATCAATTAATAAAAGAAAGTATTATTATAAAGATAAAGGGTAAGCCTGTTCAGTACTTATATAAAGAAAGTATTGAGAGTATTTTAGGAAAGAAACTAAATAAAGGGATATTTGATAATATTAACTCTATAAACGAATATAGTGAAAATGATTCTATCAAAGATGAGTATATTTTAGAGAGTATAAAAAAAGAGAACAATATTTTTAATTTAGTAGGATGTGATGGAAGTTTAAGGTCCCAAATAGAACAGGCTAAAGCAGCAGTAATATATCCACCTAAGGGTTTAAGTACATTAATAATAGGACCTACAGGAGTTGGTAAATCTATATTTGCAGAATATATGTATAAGTATAGTTTAACTATAAAAGAAGATAGTGATAATGCACCATTTATCATATTTAACTGTGCTGATTATTCTGATAATCAGCAATTATTATTAGCGCAGCTTTTTGGATATGTAAAAGGAGCATTTACTGGAGCTGATAAAGATAAGTATGGTATTGTACATGAAGCTAATAATGGAGTATTGTTTTTAGATGAAGTTCATAGATTATCTGCAGAGGGACAAGAAATGCTATTTCTGCTTATGGATAAAGGGATATATAGAAGGTTAGGAGAGGCTAATAAGGTACATGAGTGTAGAGTTATGATAATTGCAGCCACTACAGAAGACCCAGAAACAGCAATGTTGGAAACGTTTTTAAGAAGAATACCTGTAACTATAAAGATTCCGTCTTTAGAGGAAAGAGGCTTTCAAGAGAGAATGAAGCTTATATGTTATTTTTTTAAAGAAGAGAGTGTTAGGATTGGTGTTAAGTTAAAGGTTTCAAAAGAAGTTATTAAGGCATTTATTTTATATAAGTGTAAGGGAAACATAGGCCAATTAAAAAGCGATATACAATTAATTTGTGCAAGAGCTTTTTTAGATTATATGACCTATAAAAGGGAATGTGTATATGTAAGGCTCTCTCTTCTACCAAATAATATTAGAGAATCATTATATGGAAATAATAGAAAAGAGGAGTTTGTACAAAATTTCAGTTTTATTGGAAAAGATGATATTATTTTTTTACCAGAAGAAAAGGATTTTGAAAGTGAAAATTTATTAATAGAAAATAAAAAATATGATTTAGATTTTTATGGAATGATAAAAGAAACTTGGAATAAACTTCAACAAGAAGGTATTAAAGAGTCACAAATTAGAAGTGTTATAGATGGAGACATACAGAAGTATTCCTATAATTTAATGAATACTTTTATATATAATAGTAGTAATCAAACAGCTTATAACAACATTGTTAATGATTCAATTGCAACTACTGTAAAATATATTTTACAAAAGCATGATAAATGGAGCAAAAGAGAAGGATTAGATAAATTAATAAAAGCTATAGCTTTACATATTCAGAATTTAATTGAAAGAATAAAGATTGGAAATATAGTAAAGCATCCTAATAAAGATGAAATTATGAAGGAAAGAGCATATGAATATAACATAGCAAAAGAAATATTATCTAACATGTCATTAATGTATGGAGTAGAGTTTCCAGAAGATGAAGCAATTTTTTTAGCAACATTTCTTTATTTATCGTATGTGGGATTAAATGAGGAGAGTATAGCAATATTAGTCATAATGCATGGTGAATCTACAGCATCTAGCATGGTGAATGTAGCCAATACTTTACTGGATTGTAACCATGCAGTGGCAATTAATATGGGATTAGAAGATAGAGTTCAGGATATTTTAGTACAAGCTGTAGAAATAGCCAATAAAATTGATAAAGGAAAGGGAATTTTAATTTTAACTGATATGGGGTCTATTTTAACATTTGCTAAAGTTATTCGTGATGCTACAGGAAAAGAAGTAAAAGCAATAGATATGGTAAGTACACCTATTGTAATAGAAGCAACTAGAAAGGCTCTAACTCCAGAAATGACATTAGAGAAATTATATTTTAATATTATAGAATCTATAAAGAAACATTATGGAGATATGGAAGTTACATATGCTGAAAAAGATAATGGTGGTAGATATTTTGATAGATTACTAATTGATAATATTAGTAAAACTTTGACTTTTTTAAATGGGGAAAAGGCTTATTTTATATTAAAAGAAGTAATTAATAGAATTAGTGAACACTATTCTTTAGTAATTCAAGATGAACTTTTAGTAAAGTTTATATTTCATTGTTCATGTATGATTGAAAGAGTAATAATAAAAGAGTCTTTAGTTTATAAATCATATGAAGAAAGAATTAGTAGAAATAAAGAATTATATTTAGTTATAAAAGAAAGTTTTAAGCTAGTAGAAGAGACATTCGATATAATTATTTCAGATATGGAATATGCAAATATATTAGATATATTTGAATCACAATATGATACAGATAAATTCAAAAGTTGATACAAAATTTAAAAATAGCCAAAAGGCTATCTTTTTTTTACTTTTTTTGATACAGATTTGATACAGGTTGAAAAAATCTTTTGATACATATCGAAATAATAAGTTTTTAAAAAAAATTGAGTAAAAAGTTTTGATTAAATCCTGTAAAATAGCCATTTGTTATTGATACACATAAGTTGGCACGGCAATTGCTTATATAAAAAGTGACAAGAAAAGTGAGGTGAAATTGGTGATAGGAATAATAGTTATGACTCATGGGAGTTTTAGTGAAGAAATTATAAAAAGCTGTGAACTTATTGCAGGACCAGCAGAAAGAACAGCAGCAATTAAACTAAATAGGAATGATAATATTGAAGACTTAAATAAAAATTTTGTAGAAAAGTTAAATGAATTAGATGAAGGTGACGGAGTTTTAGTATTAGCTGACCTATTAGGAGGTTCGCCAAGTAATGTTGCAAGTTTAAACCTTAAAAAAGGTGGCAAGTTTCATGCACTTACTGGAGTAAATCTTCCAATGCTACTTGAAGCTTTAATTAATAGAGAGGGAAAAAGTTTAGAAGAGTTAGCAGAAGCATGTATTGAAGCAGGACAAACTGGTATAAACAATATTAATAAAGTTCTTAGCTCAATGTAATAGAAAAAGGAGTTTGATTAAAAATGTCTTTAGTAAAATATTGCAGATGTGATGATAGATTAATACATGGTCAAGTTATATATAAATGGGTTAAGCATCTAGGTGTAAAAAAGATAGTAGTAGTAGATGATGAAACAACCAATGATGTTATTGCTAAAGGTTTGATAAAAATGGCAGCACCAAAGAATATTGATTTATCAATATTAACTGTAAGTGAATCAAGGAGATATTTTTATAATAATCAAGCTGATGATAACGTTTTTGTATTAATTAAAAATTTAGATACTGCAAATAGAATGATAGAAGAAGGGATTAATATCAAAAAACTTATTGTTGGAAGAATACCTACAGGAATAGGAAAAAAGAAAATATCTCAAAATGTATACATTAATAAAAAAGAGTTTCTTTTAATAGATGAATTTATTAAAAAGAATATTAATGTATCAATTCAAATGGTACCTGATGAAGAAGAAGTAGAATTAAACCAAAATATTAATCGCTATAAAGGAGAGTTTATTTAGCAATGAATAAATATAAGGTAATCATACTGTGCCATGGAACTTGGGGAAAAGTCTTAGTAGAAGAAACAAATAAAAACTTTGGATTGTCAAATCAATATGAAGTTTTATCACTAAGTTCTGAAAAAGATGTTTCTGTATTTATGAAAGAGGTTGAAGAAGTAGTAGATAAAGAAGATGTGAAAATTATAATATCAGATTTATATGGAGGATCTACATCAAGTGTCGCAATAGCTGTTGCTATAAGAAGAGGAATAGATGCAATAAATGGACTTAGCTTACAGACAATTTTAATCGTAGATGAAGAATTAAGCAAAGAAGATAAATTACATACATTACCAGAAAGAATCGTCAAAAAAAATAATAACCTTTGTGTGGATTTAATTAAAGAATTTAAAAAAATATAAATTATGAGGTGAATATAATGGCAAAAATAACATTAGTAAGAGTAGACCACAGATTAATTCATGGGCAAGTTATAACAAAATGGGTAAAAATCGCTCAAGCTCAAAAAATAATAATAGTTGATGACTTCTTAGGTCAAGATGAATTTATGGCTGACATATATAAAATGGCAGCACCATCAGGAGTAGAAGTAGTTATTTTAACAGCAGAAGATGCGGGACAAGCATTCCAAAACAACACTTTAGGAGATAAAAATATATTTATTCTATTTAAAAATGTTGATATGGCAAATAAGGCTTATAAAGCTGGACTTAAATATGAAAAGATTCAATTAGGAGGTATTCCAAATGAAGCAGGAAAGAAAATGGTGTTTACAGCTGTTTCATTAGGAAATGAGGATGTAGAACAACTTAATGAACTTAATGAAAATGGGGTTGAAATAGTCCTACAAGTTATACCAGAGGAATCATCTATGACATATGAAAATGCGTTAAAGAAATTTAAATAAAAAATATAAATTAGGAGGAATTATAAATGGAATCTGTTTTGATGTTGGCAATTGTAACAGGATTATGGTATTGGTTTGCAGCAGGTCTTGCAGGGTATACCCTTTTCTCAACACTAAAGTCTCCTTTATTTATAGGTTTTAGCCTTGGATTACTTTGGGGTGATGTAACAACTGGTATGATTGTTGGTGCAAGTATAGAAATGGTTTATCTAGGAATGGTCGCAGCAGGGGGAAATATTCCATCAGATAAATGTCTAGCTGCTCTTATTGCAATACCAGTAGCACTTCAAACTGGTGTTAATGCAGAAGTTGCAGTATCTATTGCGGTACCTTTAGGTGTTATAGGAGTATTAGTTAATAACTTAAGAAGAACTGGTAATGCTGTATTGGTTCATAAGGCAGATAAGTATGCTGAAGAAGGTAATACAAAAGGAATCTGGAGATGTGCAACACTTTATTCTTTAATATTTGGGTTTGTTTTAAGGTTTCCAATAGTTTTTGTATGTAACTTTTTTGGAGCAGATTTAGTTCAATCATTATTAGATGTTATACCACAATGGTTAATGAATGGATTAACAGTAATGGGCGGTATATTACCTGCATTAGGTTTTGCAACAACAATATTTACTATAGGTAAAAATAAATTTTTACCAATGTTTATTATAGGATTTTTTATGGTTCAATATTTTGAAATATCAATTACTGCAGCTGCAATATTTGGTGTTTGTATAGCTCTTTTAATTACCTTTATGAAAGAAGACAAAAGGGTAGGTGAAGTATAATGCAAGAAATAAAAAATAAAGAAGTTAAAAATGGACAAGGTCCAACTGAAGTTAATAAGACAAGAGTACTTACAAAGAAAGATGTAACAAAAACATATCTAAGATGGTGGTGGACAGCAGAATTATCCAACTCTTTTGAAAGAATGCAAGCATTAGCAGTTTGTGCAAGTTTCACTCCGGCTTTAGAAAAGTTATATAAGAGAAAAGAAGATTTAGTAGATGCGTTAAAGAGACACTTACAATTTTTTAATACTCAAGCTATATGGGGAGGATTAATTCACGGTACAGTTTTAGCTATGGAAGAAGAGAAAGCTACTGAAGGAAAAATCCCAGGAGAAGTTATTTCAGGTGTTAAGAATGGTCTTATGGGACCTTTGGCTGGAATTGGAGATACTTTAGATTTTGGTACATTTCAAACAATATTCTTAGCTTTAGGTGCTTCATTTGGAGCAGAAGGAAGTGTTATAGGTGCATTTTTCCCAATAATGTTTAGTATATTACTATTTTGCGAAGGTTATTACTTATTTCATTTAGGATATTCTTTAGGTAGAGATTCAATTAAGAAAATTCTATCAGGTGGTATTGTCAATAAGATAATTGATGGTGCTTCAATTCTAGGAATGTTTATGATGGGAGCATTATCTGCAACTACAGTTAAGCTTTCAACTCCGCTATCATTTGATATTGGTGGTAAAGCAATTGTTGTTCAAGATACATTAAATATGATTGCTCCAGGTTTATTACCACTTGGTGTTGTATTCTTCGTATATTGGGGAATGAAATACAAGAAGTGGACAATAACTAAGTTATTAGTAATTTTGGTTGTATTAGCATTGGTAGGGTCATTCATTGGAATATTCTAATTCACAGTGATTAAAATATAGAATTTAATTTTAGGAGGAGAAAGAAATGTCAGAAAAAATGTATACAGAAAAGGAATATTTAGAAGGAATTAGAGGAGCAACAGGAGAAAGAGCAGTATGGTTCTATCTTCTTATGAAAGAAGCTGAAAAATTAGGAGCTAATCCAGATGATATATGTAAAGAAGCAATATATGGATTTGGTAAAATGAGAGGTCAAAAATATAACGTAGCAGATACTCCAGGAAAAATGGCAGAAATGTTATATAACAGTAAAGGACAAAAAGTGTTTGAAATGGAATTAGTAGAAAATACAGATGAGAATGGCGTTTTAAAATTCCATCACTGTCCATTAGATGCTGCTTGGAAAGAATATGGATTAACTAAAGAAGAAAGAAAAGAAATTTGTAGATTAGCTTGTTATGGGGATTATGGAAGAGTTGACTGTGCACAAGGTGTTAAATTAGATTTTGCTCAAAAATGTGCTCATGATGATGAAGTTTGTGAATTAGTATTTACAAAAAAATAATTTTTAATGCTAAAAGCCTGTTCTTTAAGGACAGGCTTTAAAAAGATAGAAAGTAGGTTGATTTATGGATATAAGCAGAAGTGTAGATAATAGTTTAAATAGAACCATAGAATTTCTAAAAGAATTGATAAAAATTGATTCACAACAAGGTGAACCTATTTCACAATGTCCTTTTGGTATAGGACCTAAAAAATCTTTAGATAAAACTTTAGATTACTGTGCTAGTTTAGGTTTTAGTGTTAAAAATATTGATAATTATATTGGATATGCAGAAATTGGAGAGGGAGAGGAATTAATAGGGATTCCAATGCATTTAGATATAGTTCCACCAGGAGAGGGGTGGAGTGTAGACCCATTTTCGGGAGCAGTAATTGACAATATTATTTATGGAAGAGGTGTCATAGATAATAAGGGTGCTGTATCTATGCTTATACATGTATTGAAAAACATAGAGGATATGTATCCTACAATTAATAAAAGAATAAGATTAATTTTTGGTACAAATGAGGAGACAGGTATGAAATGTATCAAATATTACTTAGATAAAGGTGAAGAAATTCCAAGTATGGGATTTACTCCAGATGCTATGTATCCAGTGGTTAATGGAGAAAAAGGAAGGGTTCATATAAGGATAGAAAAAGAAATTAAAATTGACAAAAGTAAACCTTACATAATAGTAAGTGGAGGAACTAAAGAAAATGTTGTTCCATCTCATTGTACTGCAAAAATTATTAATGGAATTATTTCAGAGTTAACTACTAAAGGAGTAGCTGTACATGCAAGTAATCCTGAAAAGGGAGAAAATGCTATATCTAAAATGGTAATAAAGATAGTTGAGGATAATATGGATTTTCAGCATAGAGAAGATATAGAATTAGTTTCAAAATACCTTTGTAGTGATTATTATGGAGATGCATTGGGGATTAATCAATATGATGAGGTATTCAAAAACACTACCTTAAATTTAGGAATATTAAAAGTAAATGAGGAAAAAATCGTATGTGAGTTAGATATAAGGTATGGTAAAAATATAGTTTTAAACAATATAATAGATAGATTCAAAAAGGTTTTTTGTAATGGTTGGAAAATAGAGGTTATTGCTCATAAAGACTTACATTATGTGGATGAGAGTAATTTAGTACTTAAAAAATTATTAGAAGCCTATGAAGAAGTAACAGATGAAAATGGATATACAATTGCTATGGGTGGTGGCACATATGCAAGTTGGTTTAAAGATATGGTGGCGTTTGGACCTAAGTTCTTAGCGTATAAAACTGGTGGTCATGGAGTAGATGAAAGAGTACCAATAAATCATATACGAAAGAATATGGAGATATATACTTTGGCTTTAATAAAATTATTAGAATTGTAAAAGAAGAAGAGACTTTATGTGCAAATTTACGGATATCTTAAAAAGAGAGATAAAACGAGTTCAACCTTATTTAAATGTTCAACACCATCAAATGGGGCTGTCTCAAAATAGAGATAAGCCTCTTACTTATTGTTGAAATGATGAAAATATATTTTACTTCATACAAAAAAGAGTGCCTTATGAAGTAAAAAGTTAATTTTGAGACACCCTCATTTGATGATGTTGAAGAGAAAATAAGTATGAAATTATTAAAAAAGATGATTTTATAAAAGTTAAGGTTGAAAAGAAAAGTTAATTAAATGGAATTAGATAAATGGAGAAGGATGTATACTATCTAATAAAATAACAAAAGAGTGTTATAAAATTGGTTATATGATTAGAGAAAAGTCTATTGATACTTATCCAGATAGTGGATGGGGATTTATGACTTGGGATGAAAATGGAGAATAATAAAAATTATAGTTTATACAGTTTAATAAGATATATGTACAAGCAGTTAATCTAAATGATTGACTGCTTTTCTTTTATAGATTTTTATATAATAAACAAATACCAATACATGATAGTTGCCTGTTATAATTAGAGGAATAAATACGAATAATAACTTTATAAAAGGATTAAATGGAAAATCGAAGAGTTATATTCAGTATTTTAAAAAGAATATGAAATGAGAAATGAAAATAAGGTGTTTATATTAAAAGAGGTTTTATACAAAATATTTAAAAACGTGATAAATAAAAACTGTATTTAGATAGATTAACTATTAGTTTTATATATAATATGGATTTTATTTGCAAAGTTTACATATTTTACAAAAGACATTAAAAATAAATTTAAATATATATTTTATATACTTGTTTATTTGTTTCTCTGTGGTTGATTTTTTCGTCAAAAGTCAACTTCAAATCGCTTGTTAGCTTTACATGTTTAAGGATATAATTATACATAAGGAGGGATTGACATGAATGAATTAAACATCGCAAAAACGCTGATTTTAAAGCGTAAAGAAAAAGGAATTACACAAGATGAACTTGCAAATTATATAGGCGTTTCTAAAGCTTCTGTATCTAAATGGGAAACTGGACAAAGCTATCCTGACATAACCTTTTTACCGCAACTCGCGACATATTTCAACATTACCGTTGATGAGTTAATATGTTATGAACCTCAAATGATGAAGGAAGATATTAATAAACTGTATAATAAACTGTGCAAAGACTTTACGGTTAAACCATTTGATGAAGTCATGGATGAAATAAGAGAAATCATAAAAAAATATTATTCATGTTTTCCTTTGATTTTTCGGATGGGTCTTTTAATAGTTAATCACTATGATATTGTAGATGAAAAAAAGCGTGAACTATTAATTAGTGAAGCATTAGAAATATTTATTCGTATACAGGAAACTTGTAATGACATAGATATTTGCCGTCAAGCAAAAAGTATGGAGGCAACTTGTTATATATTGTTAAATCAACCCATACAAGTGATTGATTTATTGCAAAACAGCAATTTTCCCATGATAAATGAATCTATACTTCTTGCACAGGGGCAAATGATGAATGGTCAAATGGATGAAGCGAGAGAAACATTTCAACTTGGTGCATATCAGAACCTTATATCATTAGTCCAAAATCTAGTGGGTATTTTGCAAAATGCAGATAAATTACAAATGAAGGAAATAGAAAGACGTATTCTAGCAATTTCAGATATATTTGAGCTTGATACATTATCTCCTGCTATTATGCTTTCTTCATATTTAACACAGGCACAAATTAATTTAATACATGGTGATAATGAAGGAGCTATTAAATCATTACGAAAATATGTAGATTTAGCAACACGTGATATATACCCAATTATAATACATGGGGATGACTTTTTTAATAAACTTGACAGATGGATTTCTGAAATTGGAACAGGTATTACACGTGATGATACAATCGTAAAAGCAGGTATTGTTGCTGCTATTAAAAATAATCCAATGTTTTCTGTATTAAGTGAAAACAAAGAATACAAATTTCTTATAGAAAAATTATCTTTATTGGAGGAATAAGATTATGGAAAATTTGATGGAATACTTACCACTTTTGGTTCCTGTTATTATTTTAGATTTAATACTTATAATTACTGCACTTGTTCATGTATTGAGACATCCAAATTATAAAATTGGAAATAAGGCAATATGGATTATTGTAGTACTGTTTATTAGTCTAATAGGACCAATTTTGTATTTTACAATAGGAAGAGGTGAAGAATGATGAATATTGTCTCAATAAATGGATTATCAAAAGGTTTTGGTAATCGAAAGATAATAGATAATTTAAATTTTACTGTACCAGAAGGGTCAGTCTTTGGGTTTGTAGGTAAGAATGGTGCAGGTAAGACTACAACAATGAAAATGGTACTTGGGTTACTTGAACCAGATAGTGGAACTATAGATGTTTGTGGTGAGAAAGTGACCTATGGAAGAACAAGTTCTAATCGTCATGTAGGTTATCTGCCTGATGTTCCAGAGTTTTACAACTATATGAGACCACTTGAATATCTTTCTCTTTGTGGTGAAATTACGGGACTTTCAAAAAAAGAAATACAGATAAGGAGTGAAGAGTTGTTATCACTTGTGGGTCTTGGAAATGAAAAGAGACGAATAGGTGGGTTTTCTCGTGGAATGAAGCAACGACTTGGTATAGCCCAAGCTTTGCTTTCACGCCCCAAATTACTTATTTGTGATGAACCAACAAGTGCACTTGACCCTGTTGGTCGAAAAGAAATATTAGATATTATGCTTAAAATCAAAGACTCAACAACTGTAATATTTTCAACACATATACTATCAGATGTTGAAAGAATCTGTGACCATGTTGCTATATTAAACAAAGGAAGCATTGCCCTTAGTGGTACACTTTCAGAAATAAAAAGTATGCACGGAAAGGATAGACTTTTACTGGAGTTTGCAAGTAATGATGAAATTCAAAAGTTTAAGTCTAGTGATGGTATTAAATCCTTACTAAAAGATTCAGAAGAAACTAATATGGAAATTGTTTTGCATGGTAAAGATATAAAAGCAATACAAAAAACAGTTATATCTACACTCGCAGAAATGAATCTTTGTCCAGTAAAGATGGAACTAATAGAATTATCACTTGAAAATTTATTTTTGGAGGTAGTAAAGTGAGAGAATACATAGCATTTACAAAAAAAGAATTTAAAGAGAATTTAAGAAATTATAAATTATTTAGTTTAATTATTTTATTTCTAATATTTGGTATAAGTAGTCCTATTTCTGCAAAATTTATGCCAGACTTGATTGCTCATTTTGCACCGACTTTAAAAGTTACTGCTGCACCAACTGCTTTAGATTCTTGGACACAATTTTTTAGCAATATCTCTGGTCTTGGTATGAGTTTAACTCTAATTATTTTTTGTAATATTTTATCAAATGAATATTCTAAAGGGACACTTGTTATTATGCTGACTAAAGGTTTATCACGTTCATCTATAGTATTGTCTAAATTCTCTGTTACGGTGATTATTATGACAATTGGTTTTTGGTTGAGTTTTTTATTTGCTTATGGCTATACAATGTATTTTTGGCCAACTGCAAATCTTAATCATATTATATTTTCAGCATTTAATTTATGGCTTATAGGAATTATGTATATTAGTGTATTAATTCTTGGGTGTGTACTATTTAGACCAGCATTTGCCAGTGTTTTACTTGTATTGGTGGCAACTCTTTTATTGAGTTTAATTTCTATTCCTAAACAGATTGCACCTTATACTCCTAATTTCTTGATGTCAAAAAATATAGACTTGATTTCAGGGAAAGTGGCAATGCCAGAATTTATTATTCCAATTATTATAACAGTTCTTATTTCTATAGTATGTTTACTAGCAGCTGTTATTTTATTTAATAAAAAACCAGTTTAATAATACCTTTATCACAAGGTAAAGTAATCTTATGTTGTTAAAAACTACACCTAAAAATCAAAAAGACTTGGACTTAAGTTTCAAGTCTTTTTGATTTTTAATATATAGAATTAAGTGTAGAAAATAATACAAATAATATTATTTGTATCAAATAAATATAAGAATATTTAATTATGTTAAAATATACTAAAAATTACTTTAAAAGTGATAAAATTAGTATAAGTAAATATTTTAAAGGGGTGTAGATATGGAAAAGTCAAAAGTATATTTTTGTGATTTATACTCAAATTCGCAAAATAAAAACGTACCAAACAATGTAAGAAGATTATTTGATGAAGCAGGATTCAAAGATTTAATAGAAAAAAATGACCAAGTCGCAATTAAACTTCACTTTGGAGAAAAGGGAAATACTACATATATGAGTCCTGTGGCAGTTAGACAAGTGGTTGATAAGGTTAAAGACTGCGAAGGAAAGCCATTTTTAACAGATACAAATACACTGTATACAGGGAGTAGAACAAATTCTGTAGACCATCTTACAACTGCTATAGAAAATGGATTTGCTTATGCAGTTGTAAATGCACCAGTAATAATTGCAGATGGATTATATAGTAGAAATTATGAGAATGTAAAAATAGACAAAAAACATTTTGAAAGTGTAAAAATAGGTGGAGAAATTTATAATTCTTCTGCAATGATAGTAATGAGTCATTTTAAAGGTCATGAAGCAGCAGGTTTTGGAGGCGCATTAAAAAACTTAGCTATGGGATGTGCAAGTGCAGCAGGAAAACAAATGCAACATTCTGATGTTACTCCAGTAGTAAAGGAAAAGAAGTGTGTAGGTTGTGGAAAGTGTGTTAATTCTTGTCCTACAAAAGCTATAAGTATAGTGGATAAAAAAGCAGTTATAGATTCTGATGTATGTTATGGATGTGGAGAATGTCCAACTGTCTGTCCAACTAGAGCAGTAACTATACAATGGGAAAGTGACTCAGATGTGTTTGTCGAAAAGATGGCAGAATACGCTTATGGAGCAGTATCAAATAAAAAAGACAAGGTAGGGTATATAACTTTTGTTATGAATGTAACTCCACTTTGTGATTGTGTACCTTGGTCAGGTAGACCAATTGCCCATGATATAGGAATATTAGCATCAACAGACCCTGTAGCTATTGAACAAGCATGCTATGATTTGATTTGTAAGGAAATGGGTCATGATGTTTTCAAACATGAACATCCTCATGTAAATGGAACTAGAATAATAGACTATGCATGTGAAATGGGTATGGGAAGTAAAGAATATGAATTAATAAAATTATAAGAATAGTAGCACTTAAATGCATATAATTATTGTAAGAGAAATCTAAAAGTATCAAAGGAGTATGCATTTATGAAAATTTACTATGAGAAGGAAAACAGCAAGAAGGCTAATGTAAACAATATTCCAAGTGTATTTGCGTTTAATTTTCTAAGAAACTTTTTGACTAGCAAAGAGTATGAGGAAACTAGAAAAGAATATTTTATAAATAATCTAACAAAAAGTCAGGTTAATCAAGCCATGAAGGATTTAAAATGGCTATTTAGAGAATATGAAGGCTTAGAGGTTATTACAATGGAAAGCTTGGATGGAGTTAAGACAAGGATAGTTTTATAAACCAGTAAGAATTATATTCTAATAAAAAATACTGCTTTAATAATAATATGTATAATCTATATACTAATATTATTTTGAAGCAGTATTTTTTTGTGTATAGTAAACTTGTGTCTAAAATAAAGTTGACCAATAAATGTTATATATGCAATACTATATATAATAAGTAAACTACATAAAAATATTAAGTTGACAAATAGGAGGATATATGGAAAAATACATAATAAAATTAAAAAATAAAGTATTGAGAGAAAAAGAAATAAGTTATGAAGAAGCTCTTAATTTAATAAGCCTTGATACAAATAATAAAAACGATTTTGATATTCTATTAAAATCTGCAAATGAAATAAGAGAATATTTTATGGGAAGAAAAGCAGATTTATGTACGATAATGAATGCTAAATCTGGCAAATGTAGTGAAGACTGTAAATTTTGTGCTCAGTCTTCTTATTATAAAACTGGTGTAGAAGAATATTCATTATTAGATTACAATGAAATCTTAAATAGAGCTAAAGAGATGGAGAGTAAAGGAGTGCATAGATTCTCATTGGTTACAAGTGGTAAAGGTATGTCAGGAAAGGAGTTTAATAATATTTTAAATATCTATGAAGGATTGAGGGAAAATACTAATTTAAAATTATGTGCATCTTTAGGTATTATAGATTATGAGCAAGCTAAAATGTTGAAGTCAGCAGGTGTGACTACATATCACCACAATGTTGAGACGTGTAGAGATAATTTTCATAATATATGTACAACACACACATATAAAGATAGGATAAAAACTATAAAAGATGCTAAAAAAGCTGGGCTAGATGTATGTGTAGGCGGTATAATTGGAATGAATGAGAGTGAAGAACAGAGACTAAAAATGGCTTTTGAAATACGAGAATTAAATGTAAAATCATTTCCAATAAACATTTTAAATCCTATTAAGAATACACCAATGGAAAATTATGATGTATTAGAACCAATGGAAATACTAAAAACAACAGCAGTATTTAGGTTTATAATTCCTAATGTGTACATAAGGTATGCTGGTGGAAGGCTATCATTAAAGGGATATGACAAAGTTGGATTTAATGGGGGAGTAAATTCTGCAATTGTTGGTGATTATTTGACAACTGTTGGAAGTGGGATTGAAAATGATAAAAAAATGATTATAGAGCAAGGATTTGAACTTTAATAAATACTGCTTAAATTAATTAATATACTTTTAGATAATTATAAAAGTATATTAATTTTTTTTTGCAGATTAATTTAAATATTAAAATTAAATTATAAGTTGCAATATTTTGAAAAAAGGGAAAAATATCAAAATTTATATAAAATGGTTGCAAATGGAAAAAAGATGTGATAGTATCTAGGTAACCGGTTAAGTAAAACGGTTTCCTAAATTTTGGGGGTGAACTTCTTGAGTATAACTATAAAAGAAATTGGCGAATTGGCTGGTGTTTCTAAAACAACTGTGTCAAAAGTCATTAATAATAAAGATGAAAATATAAGTCAGGCAACAAGAGAAAAAATTTTGAAAATAATGAAGGAAAAAAATTATGTACCAAATAAATTAGCACAAAGTTTAGTAACTAAAAAAACTAATACTATAGGGCTTCTTATACCAGATATACGAAATCCATTCTTTACAGATGTATCAAGAGGTGTAGAAGACAAAGCTAATGAAGAAGGCTACAATATAATTTTATGTAATACAGATGAAGATGCTAAAAAAGAATATGAAGGAATAAGAACACTATCAGAGAGGATGATAGATGGAATTATATTTGCAGCATCTTCAAATACAAACTGGAAAGAAGCAAATTATAAAGATATAAAAATACCAACTGTCTTGATTGATAAGAAGATAAGTATGAACAAAGAAACCTTAAAAGGAATTGTTAAAATAAATAACTTTGAAGGGGCCTATATAGCTACAAAACATTTATTAGATATTGGAAATAAGAAAATAATATACCTAAGTGGTCCACTTCAAAATGAAATAGCAGTAGATAGATTAGAAGGATATAAAAAGGCTCTAATCGAGTGCAATTTAAGCTACAATCCTGCTTATGTATTTGAAGGAAAATATAAGATTGAATGGGGACAAGAATTTATAAAAAATTTAGAAAAGATAGATTTTGATGCAATATTTTGTGCAAATGATTTGATTGCAATAGGTGTCATAAGAGGTCTTAAAGAAAGAGGATTAAGTATACCAAATGATATAAGTGTCGTGGGATTTGATGATATTCAAACATCAAGTCTAATAAGCCCTTCTCTTACCACAGTAAAACAGCCGTCTTATGATATAGGATATAAAGCCAGTGAAATATTGATAAATTGTTTAAGAGGAGATAAAAAAGAATCGTTTGATGAATTGATTTTCAAACCAGAATTAGTCATAAGAGATTCAACAAAAGAAAGTGAATAACAGCACGAGAGACATAAATAGATATGTAAAGGAGTAATGTAATGGGAAACATAGTTGTCATAGGAAGTGTAAACATGGACATGGTATGTTCTGTAGATAAAAGACCAGAAAAAGGAGAAACAGTATTAGGTAATAGTTTTTTTACATCACCTGGAGGAAAAGGGGCTAATCAAGCTATCTCAGCTTCTAAACTAGGAGCAAATGTAAAAATGATATCATGCATAGGGGAAGATGGCTTAGGAGAGGAGTTAATAAGAAATTTTAGAACGAATAAAGTTGATTATAGCTTAGTATCCAGAAATAATCACAAAAGTTCTGGTGTTGCTGTTATAACATTATGTGAAAATGATAATAGTATTGTTGTTGTACCAGGGACTAATGAGCTAGTAGATATAGAATTAATTAAAAAGAATGAAGAAGAGATAAAGAATGCAGATATAGTATTGCTACAATTAGAGATTCCATTAAAAACAATAAATTATGTAGTGAATTTCTGTTTTGAAAATAGGATTAGGGTTTTATTAAATCCAGCACCAGCAGTAAAACTAAATGAAGATATAATAGAAAAAGTAACTTACTTAACACCAAATGAACATGAATATAAGATAGTTTTTGACACAAATGAAGGGATAGAAGAAGTATTAAAAAAATATCCAAATAAACTTGTAATAACAGAAGGAAAAAATGGAGCTAGATTTTATGATGGTGAGGAAATCAAGCATGTATCTTGTATAAGTGTTGATGTTCAAGATACCACAGGAGCAGGAGATACATTTAATGGAGCATTGGCAGTGGCTATAACAGAAGGGCAAAATTTATATACAGCAGTAGAATATGCAGTAGTAGTATCAGGTCTTTCTGTAACTAAACTAGGTGCACAATCTGGTATGCCATATAAAGAAGATGTTGAAAAATATTTAAATAATAAATAAAAATCTAATTTGTTCAAATTTAAAACTATTAAAAATGGAGGTTAATTATGAGAGTGAGAAAAATTTTATCTTTAGGAATTGCTGGAATACTAGCAATAGGAATGTTAACAGGGTGTTCAATGGAAGGACCAAGTAAATCAGATAATAAAGGTGGTTCAGACAAGAAAGATTTAACTATTGGAGTATCTACAATAACTCTTCAACATCAATTTTTTATAGATATTGATGAGGGAATAAAAGAAAAAGCTAAAGAATTAGGTGTGAAAGTTATAGTAAATGACCCAGACCAAGATGTAGCTAAGCAAACATCAGCAATAGAAGATTTTATACAACAAAATGTAGATGGAATGATAGTACTTGGAACTGATAATTCGGCTATAGTACCAGCAGTAGAAGGAGCATTTGAAAAAATGCCAGTAGTTACAGTAGATGCTGTATTAAATACTGAAAATATTACAAGTTATGTAGGAACAGTTAGTTATGATGCTGGTAAAAAATTAGGGGAATACACTAAAAAATACATAGATGAAAAGTTAGGTGGAAAGTCAGAAATAGCAATAGTGACAGATTTAAAATCTCAAATACAAATGCAGAGAATAGATGGATTTAAAGATGCATTAAAAGGTTCAGCAAATGTTAAGATATTAAATTCACAACCAGGATATGACAGAGAAGAATCTCTTAATACAGTAGAAAACTTAATTCAATCTAATCCAGATGTAGATATAATATATGCAACAGCTGAAAATAGTGTACTAGGAGCTAAAGCTGCACTTGAATCTGCAAAAAATAAGGATGTTAAGATTGTAGGATTTGACTTAACTGAAGAAGCATCAAGTGGAATAACAGATGGAACTATTCTTGCTATGATTCAACAACAACCTAAAGAGATGGGACGTTTAGCTGTAGAAGCAGTAGTAAAAGCTATAAAAGGGGAAAAGGTAGAAAAGAATATACCAGTACCAGCTTTACTTTATGATAAGGAAAATATAAAAGACTTTAAGAATTAGTAAAATAAAATGAGATTATTTGAAAGAAATCCTATTTAAAAAGGAGTGTCATTATGAGTAATATAATTCTGAAGTTAAGTAATATTGCTAAAGAATTTCCTGGTGTCAGAGCATTAGATAATGTTAATTTTGAGTTATTTCATGGCGAAGTTCATGCACTACTGGGTGAAAATGGTGCTGGTAAATCAACAATGATAAAGATTTTAACTGGGGCACATTCGAAAACTTCTGGAAAATTTATTTTTGAAGGCAAAGAAATAGAGCATATATCCCCAGATATCTCTAAAAAGATAGGTATAAATGCCATATATCAAGAACTAACAGTTTTTGACGAATTAACAGTAGCACAAAATATTTTTATGGGAAAAGAAATAAATGGCAAAGTCTTAACCAATGACAAAAAAATGAATGAAGAAGCTAAAAAGATTTTCGATAATATGGGAATAGATATAAATCCAAATAGTTTAGTCAAAGAGCTTAGTATAGCTCAAAAACAAATGGTAGAAATAGCAAGAGTTTTATCATCAGAAACTAAAGTATTAATAATGGATGAACCTACTTCTTCAATAAGTAAAAAAGAGACTGAAATACTTTTTAGACTTATAAATGATTTAAAAGAGAGTGGAGTTAGTATAATATATATATCCCATAGGATGGAAGAACTCTTTGAGATTTGTGACAGAATAACTATAATGCGAGATGGGAAAACGATTTCGACTTTGAATACCAAAGATGTATCGTCTGAGGAAGAATTAGTTAATTTAATGATAGATAGAAAGCTAGACCAATTTTTCCCAAAAAGAAAAGTAGAAATAAAAGAAGAAATTATGCGAGTGGAAAATCTAACTAAGAACAATGTTTTTAATGATATTAGCTTTAATATAAGAAAAGGTGAAATATTGGGAATAGGTGGACTAGTTGGAAGTAAGAGAAGTGAAATAGTAGAAGCTATACTTGGACTTAGAACATATGATTCTGGAAAAATATATTTAAACAATGAAGAAGTAAAGTTTAAAACTCCATCAGATGCAATAGAAAATGGACTAGGATTAATAACAGAAGATAGAAAAGGTACTGGATTGTTTTTACAAATGAGTGTCAAAGAAAATACAACTATGGCTGGGTTAAAAAAGATATCTAAGTTTAAATCAATTATAGATAGAAAAAAGGAAAAAGAGATTTTAGAAAAATACATAGAAGCTTTAAAGATAAAAACACCACATATGAATCAAGTTATACAAAGTTTAAGTGGTGGAAACCAACAAAAAGCTATAATAGCAAGATGGCTTTTATTACAACCAGATATATTGATTATGGATGAACCAACCAGAGGTATAGATGTAAATGCTAAGGCAGAGATATACAATCTAATGGGAGATTTAGTGGAGAGTGGTGTAAGTATAATAATGATATCTTCTGAAATACCAGAATTAATATCAATGAGTGACAGAATAATGGTTATGAGAGAAGGTCATATAAGTGGATTTTTAGAAGGTGAAGAAATGGTTGAAAATAATGTATTAAAATTGGCTTTCGGAGGTAAAATTAATGAGTTCAATAACTAAGCATAAAGAAGAAAAATCTTCTCCATTATTGACAAAATTAACAAGTGTATTTAGAGACCAAGGGAGTGCAGCTGTAGGACTTGTAATAATTTTTATAATAATGAGTGTAGCTTCATCTAACTTTTTAACTTTAGATAATTTAATTAATGTTGGAAGACAAATATCAATAAATGCAATACTTGCAGTAGGTATGACATTTGTAATAATTACAGGAGGAATAGATTTAAGTGTAGGAGCAGTAATTGCTTTAGTAGGTACATTTTGGGCTACAACAGTAGTGAATTATAATGCACCTATATGGGTAGGTATGATACTTGCATTAACAATAGGGACAATATTAGGAGTCATAAAAGGTGCAATTATTTCAACACAAAAACTACCTCCATTCATTGTAACTTTAGCCATGTTAACGATAATAAGTGGGGCAAGCTTTGTATTTACAGGAGGAAGACCTATATCAGTAAATACAGATGCATTTAAGATGCTCGGTAGAGGATATATTGGACCAATACCAATACCAGTTATAATTATGATTATAGTTGTAATAGCAGGACATTTTCTATTAAAAAGAACTAATTTTGGACGTCCTGTACATGCAGTAGGTGGAAATGAAGAGGCCGCTAGATTATGTGGAGTAAAAGTAAATAAAGTTATAGTAAAAGTATACGCACTAGCTGGACTACTAACAGCATTAGCTGGGATAATACTATCATCACGTTTGGCATCAGGTTCACCAACTGTTGGAGATGGAGCAGAATTGGATGCTATAGCAGCCGTTGTGCTTGGTGGCACTAATATGATGGGTGGTTCTGGTTCTATAGTAGGTACATGTATAGGTGTCGGAATAATAGGAATATTAGGAAATGGATTAAACTTATTAAGTGTATCTTCATATAATCAAATGATTATAAAAGGTTTGGTAATGTTATTTGCTATATGGATAAATAATATAAAATTAAAAAAATCAGCTAAATCTAAATAGTAATTAAATTTTAGCTTATAAACTATAAAAATTATTAAGTTTTTGTATATATTTTTATACTTTAATTTGCATACATCTTTATACATTGAATGGGAATATGCTAAGTGAAAAAGTTTACTATGGCTTAAATAGATGAGATTAGACTTGAAATTTTAAATGTAAAAATAAATCTTAGGAGGAAATATGAAAAAAATTCTCTTAGATACATTAAATAGTAAAAAACAAGAATACATAGATTATTTAAAAGAACTTGTAAGTATAAAGACTGAAGATGTTGGTCATGGAATACTAGGTGGACTTGAAAAAGAAGGACAGGAATATATTGAAAAACTTGCAAATTACATAGGCTTTAGTGTAGATAGACAAGAAATGAGCGAAGAATTAATTAAAAAAGCAAAAAATATATATAAAGAAGGAAATCTAGGTCACAATTATCAAGATAGATATAATTTAATTTGTAAGTATAGTGATGATTTACCTGGTAAGACAATTGTATTTAATGGTCATGTAGACACTATGCCACCGGGTGATATAAGTAAGTGGAAATATAATCCATATCGTGCTACAGAAGATAATGGAAAACTTTATGGACTTGGAACTGCTGATATGAAATCTGGACTTATAGCATCAATATTAGCTGTAAAGCTTATAAAAGATAGTGGTCTAAATGTACCTGGTAATGTAAAAATAATGTCAGTAGTAGATGAAGAAGGTGGCGGAAATGGTACCATAAATGCAGTTATGAATGGTATTGATGGAGATTGTTGCATAATTTGTGAACCATCAGAACAAAACTTAATAGTTGCACATATGGGATTTGTATTCTTTGAAGTTGAGGTTAAAGGTGTGTCTCTTCACTGTGGTAGTAAGTGGGAGGGTGTAAATGCAATTGAGAAGGCTATGTTGTTGCTTCAAGATATAAAAGAGTTGGAACATAACTGGCTTATGATATATAAGCATCCACTATTACCTTCACCTACAATAAATTTAGGTGTAATAAATGGTGGAACAGCAGGTTCTACTGTGCCAGATAAGTGTGTATTTAATTTATGTGTACACTTCTTGCCAAATATAATGAGTTATGAACAAGTTGTAAATGATGTAACAAATGTCATAATGACAAGGGCTAATGGAGATTTATGGCTTAAAGATAATAAACCAAATATAAACATATATCAATCAGGGTTAGGTTTTGAGATGGACAAGGATTCTGATTTTGTAGTGAATGCACATAAAATACTAGAAGAAACTCTAGGGAAAAAATTAGAGATAAAAGGTTCAACAGCTGGCAATGATGCGAGAGTAATGAAAAATTTAGCTGAAATACCAACACTTATATTAGGGCCAGGTTCAATAGAACAATGTCATTCAATTGATGAATATGTTGAAATTAAGGAGTATTTAGATAGTATACTTATGTATGCAAGTCTAATATTAAACTTATAAAAGTAGGAGGAATATATAAATGAAAAAAGTATTAATAGTAGGGGAATCTTGGGTAAAAAATATAACTCATATAAAAGGATTTGATACGTTTGTTACAACTCATTATGAAGAAGCTGTAAAGTGGTTGAAAGAAGCAATAGAATCTGGAGGATATGAGACAGTTCATATGCCTGCACATGTAGCAGCAGATAGTTTTCCGTATAAATTAGAAGAGTTAAATGAGTATGACTGTATAATATTATCTGATATAGGTTCTAATACGTTCTTATTATCTAATAGTACTTTTATAGATTGCAATAGTAATCCAGATAGACTTGAACTAATCAAAGAGTATGTAAATAATGGTGGGGCGTTAATCATGGTAGGTGGATATATGTCATTTACAGGAATAGATGCAAAAGCTAGATTCGGAGAAACTGCTATCAAAGATGTATTACCAATAACAATGATAGATAAAGATGATAGAGTTGAAAAACCAGCAGGAATAATTCCAGAAGTTATTGACTCTGAACATCCAGTATTAAAAGGTATACCAACAGAATGGCCAAAGTTTTTAGGATATAACAAAACAGTAGCTAGAGATAATTGTCCTGTTTTAGCAACTATTGGAGGAGACCCATTTGTAGCTGTTGGCGAGTTTGGAAAAGGAAAATCTGCTATCTTTAGTTCTGACTGTGCACCTCACTGGGGTCCAATAGAATTTACTGATTGGAAATACTATAATAAATTATGGGTTAATATGCTTGATTGGTTAACATGCTAAAAATTTTATAAAACTTGAAAACCTCTTACTTGATAAAATGAAACTTACAAGTCAAGAGGTTTTATTGTATAAAATGGTTGTATGGTAGAAAATATTTTTAAATCAGTTAAAATTAGTCATTTTGGTTGATAATCGATAAGTTATTAGAAACAGGGAGGTTTATATAATTAATATGGATAATTTAAATAAAAAGTTTTTGATGGAATATATAGATGAGATACAGGGAGAATTAAGAGATATATCAGATAAGATATGGAAAAATCCAGAACTTCAGTATAAAGAATACTATGCTTCAAATTTACAAAAAGAATGTTTAAAAAAACATGGTTTTAGTATAGAGGGATTAGAAGATATGGATACAGCATTTGTGGCTAGTTATGGAGAAGGTAGACCAGTTATAGCAGTTTTGGGAGAATATGATGCTTTAGATGGTTTGTCTCAAAAAGTATCTACTACTAAAGAACCTATTGTAGATGGTGGTGCAGGTCATGGATGTGGACATAACTTACTTGGTACAGGTTCAATAGGAGCTGTAATTGCAGTAAAGGAATTAATCAAACTAAAAAAGCTGAAAGGGACTATAAAATACTATGGATGTCCAGCAGAAGAAGATTTATCTGGAAAAGTATTGATGATAAAAAAAGGTTTTTTTGATGGAATTGATTGTGCTTTTAGTTGGCATCCATTTGATATAAATACTCCTATAAGAATCCCAACACTTGCTAATTACTCTGTGAAATTTAGATATAATGGGATTAGTGCTCATGCAGCACAAGCTCCTTATAACGGAAGAAGTGCACTTGATGCAGTAGAACTTATGAATATAGGTTGTAATTATTTGAGAGAACATATATTTGATAGTTGTAGAGTACACTATGTAACTACTAATGGTGGAAAAATGCCAAATATAGTTCCAGATTTTGCAGAAGTGTGGTATTACATAAGAGGAGTTAAAATGGAGCATGTAAGAGATGTATTTGGTAGGATTGTTGATATAGCAAAAGGAGCAGCATTAATGACTGGTACTAGTATGGAATATGATATTATAAGTGGAGTATATGACTATATTCCAAATACAATATTAACAGATATTCTATCACAAAATATGAAATTAGTAGGTGTGCAAAACTATAATGAAAATGACTACTACTTTGCAGATAAATTAGCTGAGACAGTGTCTATAGATAAAAGAAGTAGTGTTTCTAGTGTCTTAAGTGGAAATAAGGATATTACTAAGATGAATTTACATGATGAGGTTACAGATGATACATTTACTCATAATAACTGTATATCATTATCATTGGATATTGGAGATGTTAGTTACATAATTCCTACAGCACAGTGTTCTTGTTCAGTTTGGCCTATTGGTATTTCTGCCCATACATGGCAATCTTGTGCCAGTGCAGGTTCTGATATGGGATTTAAGGCAATGTTATTGGCATCTAAATCTATATCATGTTCAATAAATGATGTAATGCTTGATGAATTGGTTATAAATAAAGCAAAAAAAGAATTGAAGGATACTGTAGGTAGTTTTAAATATATACCAATTATTTAAAACTTAAATTGATATAAGCACAACTAACTTGTATGAGTTAATATAAGTATATAATTTAATATTATTTTTAACCCAACCTTCTAATTATTTTAAATTTAAGATACAATGATTAGAAGGAATTTTTTAAGTTTCTTAGAATACTGTAAATTATATAATCTTGATAAAAAGTGTTATACTATATATAATCTAAATAAAAAATAGTACAAAAAGGAGTATTTATGTTTGGATATGTTAAAATAAACAAAATGGATTTAACATTTAGAGAATATGATTATTACAAAGCTTACTATTGTGGACTATGTAAATACTTAAAAAGAAATCATGGAGAAATCTCTAGGTTTTCTTTGAACTATGATATAACATTTTTAATTGTTTTATTAACAGCAGTATATAACCCAGAGTCTATAAGTACAGAGGAAGTGTGTATAGTAAATCCATTTAAAAAGAAAAAGGTAATTACAAATGATATTACAGAATATGCAGCAAGTATGAATATTCTTTTAACGTATTATAAATTGGAAGATAATTTAATGGATGATAAACGCATAAAAGATAAATTGGCATATTATATATATAAAAACAAATTAAAATTAGCATATGAAAAGTATCCTGAAAAAGCAGAGTATATAAAACAACAACTAAATGAATTAAATAAGTTAGAAAAAGATAAAAATATAAATATAGATGAAGTATCTAGTATATTTGGAAATATAATGGGTGAAGTATTTGTCTATAAAAAAGATGAAAATGAGAGAAACTTAAGAATGATAGGTTTTAATATAGGTAAGTATATATATCTACTAGATGCCTATGAAGATTTAGATGAAGATTTTAAGAAAGGAAGATATAATCCATTTATAGAGTATATTGATAAAAATGATGAGTTAAAAGAAAAAGTAAAAAAAATAATAGTAACATCATTAGGGTTTTTAGCTAGGGGAATTGATAATCTAAATCTAAATAAAAATGTTGGAATAATAGAAAATATAATTTATTCTGGTGTTTATTTAAGATATATTAATATATTAGAAAGTAGAGGTGGAAAGAATGTACAGTAATACTTATAATAATGAAAATTTTATGAGAGCAAGAGCATTCATAGAAAATAGTGAATTTAAAAAAGCATATGATTTTTTAAAAACTTTGACTGACAAATGTGCAGAGTGGTATTATTTAACTGGCTTTTCTGCAATGAACATAGGATATTATGAAGAAGGTGAAGACTTCTTAAAAAGAGCAAAATTTATGGAGCCTGAAAATAGTGAATATAGTGATGCACTTAGAAGTTATACACAATATAGAAATGATTACAGCAATAGGGCTGACAATTATAATAGAAGAAGACGTAATGATTTAGATGGATGTTGTTGCTGTTGCTGTGATGATTGCTGTTGTTGTCTAGGTGACGATTGTTGTGAAAATTGTGCTAAGCTTTGGTGTTTAGATTCATGTTGTGAATGTTTTGGTGGAGATTTAATAACTTGTTGTTAGGATGATAAATATGAGTATAAAAGTTGCTTATGGAGGAGTTTTATTAGCATTAAATGTGATATTGTTGACTCTTACAAATATTATTCCTGTAAATACATTGTTTATTATGGGGTTAGCATCACTTTTAGTATCAATTGTAATAATGGAATGGGGCTTTAAGAGTGGAATTGCTTTTTATATAGGTTCTATAGTTTTAGGATTTATAGTGATGGCAAGTAAGTCTCAATGGATTGTATATTCACTTACCTTTGGAATATATGGTATTGTAAAATATCTTATAGAAAAAGATAGGTCTATATATATTGAGTATTTTATGAAATTAGTATTTGCAAATATAATGATACTTATATTGTATTTTTTATTAAGAACAATAGTTTATATTCCAATAAACATATTTATTATAGGTTCATTTGAGATAGCCTTTATAGTATATGACTATGTTTACAGTTCTTTTATAGGTTATTACAATAATAGATTAAGAAAGATGCTATTTAAAAAATAATAGTTGATTTTTATATTTAATTTTAATGAAATTGTAGTTTAGATAAGTGTAAATGATATATCTGAATATACATTAAAGCATAAAGCTAAATTTAATATATTCTTAGTGCAACATATAAAAGCTTTGATTTTTAGTCAAAGCTTTTATATGTTAGATATAAATATTAGATATAATATAAGTTTTTAAAATAGATAGTATAAATTAAATATCCACTATATTTACATCTGTAGATAGAGAATAAATAATATCTTTTCTTTCTACTATTATCTCAACATTTTTAGAAATTTCCTCATCAAGTGATATTTGAGATAAAAGTTCCTTTGTTGGATTTATTGCTATTGGATTTCCAACTCTTTTTAGCATATTTATATCACCATTAGTATCTCCATAGGCATACGAGTTTGATAAATCTAAATCATACTTTACAACAAAATCGTTTATAGCATTATTCTTACTTATAGAATCCCACATTGGAATAACTGTGCCTGTAAATATATTGTTTTCAAAGACATAATCACTTCCTAGAAAATCGGTTACATTATATTTTTTTGCCATTTTTTCAACAAGAAATCCAGGGCTACCAGATATAAATATAACTATGTGTCCTTGATTTAGATGCCACTCAATCCTTGAACGTGTGTATTTATAAACTCTATCTGCTTTTAATTTAATTACTTGGTCACTTGTAAAGTTGATACAGGTTTTATCTAATCCTTTTAGTGAATCAACATAAAGGTCACATATTTCTAATAGATAATCATCATAATTACCTTGTCTTTTATCCCAATCCATAAAAGTGTCTCTAGCATGTTTATACCAATTTTTTTGGTCAATTATATCGTATTTAATTAATTTTTTAAAATGTTCAACCATAAGAGAGTCTCTATAAAGAGTACCATCTATATCAAAAAAAGCTGCTATATTTTTCATAAGACCACCTCAATTAATCATTTCCTTATATTATATTATAAATTGTATCTAAGTTGTTAAAATATATGTATAATAATTTATATATTAAAAAACAAGTATTTTAGAGTTTAAAGGATGTGACTATATGAATTTTAATTTTGCAAAGGCTACAAATTCTAGACTTATGGGCAGTTTAGGTCTTATAATAAATTGGATAGATGATGAAAACAATCACTTTTGTCAATATTTTTTATTAGATGCAGAGGGATTAGGATTAGCGGATTATGTGAGTTTAAATAACCCAACACAAGAAGAAGCTTATATGGAAGAAGAAAGATTGATGGGAGGATTTGGTTCAGATAGAGTTGAATTAACGAAGGATGAATCTTTATTTTTAGTATCTTATTTTGGTAATAAGAATCTTTATTATGATAAGCTATTGCCAGGAGATAAATGTGAGTATATTGATATTATAAAAAACTATAAAACAGATTTAACTATAGAAAAATTATACAATAAAATATGTAAAAGAGTTGACGAGGAAGTTGAATTTATAAACTATATGACCATGAGATTTATAGCATGGGATAGAGAAAGTTTAAAGTACTTTTCTGGAAGTGACGAGATTGCAAATATGCATATTACTAATATAAATGGAACATTACTTAAAAACGTGGTAAGTGATAAAGGTCAAGGCAGATATATAAGTGAAGCTTTATATGAAGATAATGATGGATATTATATATGTAAAATTGCTTTTTGCATAAGTAAGTGTTATGAAACTGGTTTTAGAATTAATTCTCTATTAGTGACAGATAAAGAACCTATGTATGATTTTGAGGTATTTGATGAGATTTCTAAAAGTGAATTTGTAAGTGTTTACAGTGTAAATTCACCTGAAGAATTTGCAGGAGTATTTTATAGAGAAAATCCATTTCTGTTAAAAAGTAATATGAATGAAGGTATATTCTTTACTAGATTTAATTTTAATAATGACCATGTAAAAGAAAATGTATATATAATAAATAATGATATGAAAGCTATATATTACTTAATGGGAAATAAGTTTTTTATTGGTACTTATAACGAAAATGATTGCAATTATATCAATGAAATAAGTCAATCTAATTATAGCGACTATATTAAATTTGAAGAGAAATTTTTCTTTGAGCAAAATGCATTATATGATTTTGCAGAATCAGGTTCATTAGATTTTGATGATTTTTTGGAATAATAAATTTAGACATTATTTAAGCGAGATTAACTGAATTTAATCTCGCTTAAATTTATTTCTATAATATTGGGGGAATATTATGAGGAATACATTTATTATTGTGGTCAATTATTAAAATTTTATACAGTTTATTATAAAAAATTTATACTTTTCTTTATGTTGTTTGCCAATATTAGTCTCAAATACGAGTATCATACTATTCTGACCCACCAACACAAGAGAGCATTTTTAAATGAAAAAGTCAGATAAAATTAAATTTTATCTGACTTTTTCTATGTTTATCTTATTAGATTATGTTAATATCTGTTGACCGAATAAGCGCATATTCAGTCAACTTTCTATACCTATAATAATATTGGGGGAATATTATGAGGAATACATTTATTATTATGGTCAATTATTAATGTTTTATACAACTTACTTAAAAAAATATATATTACATTTCTTCCTCATCAAATTCTTCAATATTAGTAGCCTGTGGTATACCTTGTATAGACATATTACTAGAACCATAAGGAGTAGGATATATATTAGGAGGCATAGTACTAGGCATAACTACAGGCATACCTTGCATTGTATTATGACATATAACTCCTGGTATCATCATAAGTACATTAGGAGGCATATTTTGATTACATGAGAAGTTAGGAATACCCATAGTATTATTCATATTATACCCCATATTACTGTTCATGTTATTAGGCATACCTGTATTACCATACATATTGTTATTCATATTGCCAGACATATTGTTAGGCATACCCATATTACTATTCATATTATTAGACATATTGTTAGGCATACCCATATTACTATTCATGTTATTAGGAACATTGTTAGGCATGCCCATGTTACTATTCATATTATTAGGCATATTGTTAGGCATACCCATATTACTATTCATGTTATTAGACATATTGTTAGGCATACCCATATTACTATTCATATTGTTAGACATATTATTAGGCATACCCGTATTATTATTCATGTTATTAGGCATATTATTTGTAGCAGATGTATTGTAATTCATATTTCCGGATGTATTATTTGTGTTAGGCAAGTTGTTTGGAGAATTACTACTTTTAGGATAATGATTTACATTATTAGGATATAGGTTATTTATGTTCTGGTTATTAGGTATTTTTGTATAACCATTAGAAATTTGAGGGTCATTTCTCAATTCATCTTGGGGAATTTCTTCATTAGTAATATAATCTGCATAGTTCGCTGGGTCTAAGTAAGGCATGTAACTAGTATCTAAATCCTTTTTTTTCTTGTTACTCATATTAAACTTGCACCTCCTAGAAAACTATAAAAAAGTTTACAAAAACTTATTCTAATAATATATATATTAAAAAAGTTTATAATATGTGCATTCTATTTATATTAAATTAATAAAAATTATTGTTGCAAATTTAGAAATGATAACATATAATGAACATATGAACAGTTATTCATATATTAAAATAATGGAGGATTAAAAATGAGAGAAGAGATAAATGATTGTAATTGTAATATAGTACATGAAGAAATAGTAACAGAGGCTAAATCAACTATGCCAGATGAAGAAATGTTATATGATTTAGCAGAATTATTTAAAGTATTTGGGGATACTACTAGAGTAAAGATATTATATGCATTATTTGCAAATGAAATGTGTGTATGTGATATAGCGAGTTTATTAAATATGACTCATTCTGCAATATCTCATCAACTTAGAGTATTAAAGCAGGCTAGATTAGTAAAGTTTAGAAGAGAAGGAAAAACAGTGTATTACTCATTAGATGATAGTCATATAAGTCAGATATTTGATTGTGGATTAAATCATATTAGAGAGACTTATAAATGATAAATGAGAGGAGTGAATATATATGGAAGCAAATAATTCAATTAAAAAAGAATTTATACTAGGAGGATTAAATTGTGCTCACTGTGCAGAGGAGATTAATAATAAAGTTTCTAAACTACAAGAAGTTAAATCTTCCAATTTAAATTTTATAAATAAAAAACTTACAGTAAATATAAAGGAAAGTTTTAATGAGGATACTACTATAGAAAAGATAATAGATATAATAGATTCAACAGAGCCAGGTCTTGATATACAAATAAGTTCTAAAGAAAATGCAGCTAGTAAAACATCAATTAAAAAAGAGCTTATATTAGGAGGATTAAACTGTGCTCATTGTGCAGAAGAGATTAATAACAAAGTTTCTAAATTAAAAGAAGTTGAATCTTCTAATTTAAACTTTGTAAATAAAAAACTTACAGTAAATATAAGTAATAACTTTGAAGAGGATGATGTTATAAATAAAATAAAAGAAATAATAAATTCAACAGAGCCAGGGCTTGATATACAAGTAGGGTCTACTGACAAAGTAAAAGGGAGAACTACTGAAAAATCAGGAGCTGTAAATGATACAAATAAGAAAGAATTAATTCCACTTATAATTGGAGCACTTGTATATATATTTGGTATATATCAAACAGCTACAGGTTATGAAAGTCAGTTTAGCAATATAGTATTTATAGTTGCCTATGTAATAGTAGGTGGTGATGTGCTTTTAAGAGCAATAAGAAATATATCAAAAGGAAGAGTATTTGATGAGAACTTTTTGATGGCTCTAGCAACAGTAGGAGCATTAGCAATAGGGGAGTTATCAGAAGCAGTAGGGGTTATGCTTTTCTATAAAGTAGGAGAGTATTTACAAGGTGTTGCAGTTGGTAAATCCAGAAAGTCTATAACTTCACTTATGCAAATAAGACCAGACTATGCAAATCTAAAAGTTAATTCTGAAGTTAAGGTGGTGTCACCAGAAGAGGTAAATGTAGGTGATATAATAGTAGTAAAACCTGGTGAAAAAGTACCATTAGATGGTGTAGTAGTAGATGGAGTTTCTATGTTAGATACTTCTGCACTTACAGGAGAGTCAGTGCTGAGAGAAGTTGAAAAAGGAGATGAAATCTTATCAGGTGTTATAAATAAAAATGCTTTATTGAGTATTGAAGTTACAAAGAGTTTTGGAGAATCAACAGTTTCTAAGATTCTTGACCTTGTTGAAAATTCTAGCATTAAAAAATCAAAGACAGAAAACTTTATATCTAAGTTTTCAAGATACTATACTCCAATAGTAGTAATAGCTGCTTTATTAATAGCATTTGTGCCACCACTTGTAATCTCAGGTGAGGTATTTAGTGATTGGTTATATAGAGGATTGATATTCTTAGTCGTTTCTTGCCCTTGTGCATTAGTTTTATCAATACCACTTAGTTTCTTTAGTGGAATTGGGTTTGCATCTAAAAATGGTATCCTTATTAAAGGAAGTAACTATTTAGAAGCTTTAAGAAGTGTAGATACAGTAGTATTTGATAAAACAGGAACACTTACTAAAGGTGTGTTCAATGTAACTAAGTTAAATCCTGAAGGTATATCAGATGAAGAATTATTAGAATATGCAGCTATTGCGGAGGTAAATTCAAATCATCCAATAGCAAAGTCTATATTAAGTTACTATAATAAAAAAATTGATTTAGATACAATAGACAGTTATGAGGAAATAGCAGCTTATGGAATTAGAGTAAAGCATAATGGCAATTTTATATTAGCAGGTAATGAGAAACTTATGAAAAAAGAAAATATATCTTATTCATCAGCTAAAGAAGTAGGCACAGTAGTCTATATTGCTGTTGATAAAGTATATAGAGGTTATATAGTTATCTCTGATGAAGTAAAAGAAGATAGTAAAAATGCCATAAGAAGCTTAAAAGAAATAGGGGTAAAAGAAGTTGTAATGTTAACAGGAGATAATGAGAAAGTAGCAAAAAATATTGCTCAAGAATTAGAATTGGATACAGTTTACTCAAATTTACTTCCTAATGAAAAGGTAGATAGATTAGAAGATTTATATGAAGGAAGAACTGAAAAAGAGAAAATAGCATTTGTAGGTGATGGAATAAATGATGCTCCAGTATTAGCTCGTGCTGATGTTGGTATAGCTATGGGAGGCTTAGGTTCAGATGCTGCTATTGAAGCTGCAGATGTAGTGCTTATGACAGATGAGCCTAGCAAGATATCTAAAGCAATTGAAATAGCAAACAAGACTAATAAGATAGTGTGGCAAAACATAATATTTGCTCTAGGAGTAAAAATTATAGTTATGATACTAGGTGCTGGAGGAGTAGCTACTATGTGGGAAGCTATATTTGCTGATGTAGGTGTGGCACTTATAGCAGTAGTAAATGCTATGAGAGCTATGAGATAAGGGATAAATGTAAATCCATACTATTTAAAAAACTTATAATTATATATTGAAGTATGTAATAATGAAAGGTATCAATAAGTTTCTTTTAACTTTATTGGTACCTTTTTATTGGAGCGCTTTGCATATATAAATTTATACTCATTATCCATTATGTTTATTTAATGTATTTATTTAGTGTAGAGCTTTTATATTGTAATTTTAAAATTTAGACATAGAAGGTTTATTAATAAGTTTATATTAAGTTTAAATTAGATTCATAAAAATTATAATACTTATGATTGTATATATATTGTATTAATAGTTGTAATTTTTACAACAAAATGTGTGTGTTAAAATACTCTAAACCAACAGTATGACTGCCATTCAATAAATTATGTAATATAAGAAAGTAAATATTTTTAAAAAATAATTTAAAAAAGTATTGACGAATTATTTTTAAGGTGATATAGTATTACTTGTCCTTAAGAAAAGGGCAAACATAAAAAATGAACTTTGAAAATTAAACAGTAGGTTAATTTATAAAACAAGAAACAAACCATAAAGCCAGATATTTTGATAACAATAGTATCTGAGCCTGATAAACTTTTATTTGAGAGTTTGATCCTGGCTCAGGATGAACGCTGGCGGCGTGCCTAACACATGCAAGTTGAGCGATTTACTTCGGTAAAGAGCGGCGGACGGGTGAGTAACGCGTGGGTAACCTACCCTGTACACACGGATAACATACCGAAAGGTATGCTAATACGGGATAATATATTTGAGAGGCATCTCTTGAATATCAAAGGTGAGCCAGTACAGGATGGACCCGCGTCTGATTAGCTAGTTGGTAAGGTAACGGCTTACCAAGGCGACGATCAGTAGCCGACCTGAGAGGGTGATCGGCCACATTGGAACTGAGACACGGTCCAAACTC